>Ga0116227_10000133_pt1 | contig 123143 bp, 111 predicted proteins | sample S1TSphgellanicum_FD_89693 | JGI IMG/M metagenome (GOLD analysis project Ga0116227, IMG submission 89693) | Host-associated microbial communities from peat moss isolated from Minnesota, USA - S1T2_Fb - Sphagnum magellanicum MG | ecosystem: Host-associated > Plants > Peat moss > Unclassified...
TCGTGTGTGTGTCGCGACAGGCAACTCCGATGAGTCCTTGGGCCAGCAAGCGCACTGAATGCGATTCCATGTATCGATTGCCAACGATCTAGGCGACTGCGTCGAACGTCTCAAAGTGGCCGATCACCGTCTCATGCAAAACGCATAGACCACCAGAATCTCGCACGGTCGCGATCGGCAGCACGCGACCCACAAAAGTCGGTCGACTTTCCAATCAACGGACACTCACACATTGTCGCCGTCGATCATTTGCCAGCATCAGTTGCGGACTGATTGGCACGCTGAATTACAACGCCTTCTGATCAGGTAAGAGTCTGTCGAATTCCCGCTTGACCACCCGGTAGCACTCGCACACGCGCTTCTCGAGTCCGGGGCGGTCCTGCACTTCGATGTGCCCATAGCTGTAGCAAATCAATCCTGCATCCTGCAGTTTCAGAGCCGCCTCCGTCACGCCAGATCGCCGCACTCCAAGCATATTGGCGATCAGTTCCTGGGTCATCCTTAGCTCGTTCGAATTCAGGCGATCGAGGCTCAGCAACAACCATCGGCATAGTTGCTGGTCGATCGAATGGTGTCGGTTGCAAACTGCGGTCTGGGCCGTCTGGGTAATCAGTGCCTGGGTGTAACGCAGCAGTAGCCGTTGCATCGGACCCGCCCGACGGAATTCTTCTTTCAGAATGCGCGGATCCAGTTGATACGCCTGTCCTGCGCTTTGCACCACGGCCCGGCTTGGCGTGGTTTCGCCGCCCATGAAGACCGAGACGCCGACCACGCCTTCATTACCTACAATCGCAATCTCGGCGGATGCGCCGTCTACCATCACATACAACAGCGACACGATGCATGTCTTGGGAAAATAAACGTGATCAAGACGGTCACCCGACTCGTAGACGACCTGCCCAAGGGGCATATCTACCACTACCAGATGCGGAGCAATGCGTATCCACTCCGCATCAGGTAACGCCGACAGCAGGCCATTACCAATTCGATGATGTTCGTCCAGCATTTGCCACTCCCAGTCACCCTGCTCGGGACCAGGTCACATTTGCTGAGCCGGCCGGAAATTCGAAGATGCCAGTACCGGGAAGGCGATCCACAAATGACCGATACGGACAGAATGTGAGACAAGGATCCCATACACGATCCGATAAGTCTGTACGGTGACCTTCAGGCCAGCCAAGATCTACTTGCAGGCCGCCCGCCTCTCGATAGCGCACCGGTTTGCGGCGGGGTAACATCGGGGGGAGGGGTAATGCCTGTACGAGGCCGCGCTTCAAACGGGGAGAGGGAGCAGTGAAAGAATCGCTTGTGGCGTAGATCGAAACGGTTGATGAAAACGATTTAATCCGGGGCTGTTTCTCGTCAAGTCGACGCAGATACGTGGCTTCTGGCTGGCATCGCAGAGTTGTGAAACGAGATTGACGCGAATCATCCTGACAAGATATTCGCCGGGCGCCTCTATCGAGGACCGATCCTCACAGGCCGCTAGTGGCCGCGATACGCCTGACGGAGGCTCGGGTTACTGGCGATGCCCGCTATCTCTCCGAACATCCAGCGGCCCGAGCAAGTGATTCGCACACACGTCGAAAATACCTCGCACGACCGGGTTCCGATAGTCCAGCCGCCAACCATCAGTGAACAGGTTGGCGAGGTAAGCCGGGTCTTTCATGATCGGGAATACCAGCACGTCGAACGCAATTTTCGCTGACTCCGCAGCCAATCGAAGTTGATCAGCCAGATCACAGTGGCCACCGTTTGCCTTCAGCCACAGGCTCGCGGATTCAATCAGGTGTTCGCGCGCTAGCCATTCGCCCGACCGGGCGCGGCCGACCAGTTGTGAGACGACGAGGTAGGTCAGCAGCTCGTTACGTGCTTCGTCGTCGAGATTGTAAGGAATCGCCATTCGTCCCCCTCCATATGCACCGGATCAACCGGGGACTCACGCCCCCCTCCTGCGCACATGAATTGTATCAACGCACGCCGCTCAAGCGGTTCATAGCCCTACCGGCCGCCCTTCCTGAAATGCGAGCGGTGCCGGTCGGTGGTCGGATCGTCGCGCACTTCCATTTCGAGGTCAGTCGTCAGGCCGCTATCGGCGATGGTGTGCCGTGCCTTTTTCACAAGCCAGGGCGTGTCATTGATTTCCGGCTTGAGGCCTGACACGTTGACAGGCATTTCGGGGAACGCTTCTGGCACGCCGATCGCGAGGTGATAGGTCATGGTCGCCTGGCTGCGTTGTGTGCGGGCCAGCTCGGCGGTGGCTGCTGCGCGCGCTTCGGCTTCGGTTGCATAGTCCTCCGGCAACACCTTCACGTTTTTATTGTTTTCGCCGCCGACGACTACCGACTTGCGTCTGGCCGCGCCGGCGGAATGGTAGTGTGCACGCACGGCCGTATAGCTTTCGCGCTGCGCGACGTGGTAGCGATGCTGGTCGCCGCTCGCGCGTGTCAGGTCGAGTGCGCCGAACGTCTTGCCGCTCGCGGTCTTGCCGGTGCCGATCGGCATAAACAGCAAATTGAGATCCTTGACATTCATCACCGCGTCGTAGCGACGCGCGAGGCGAGTCAGAAACGACATATCGCTTTCGTGCGTCTGGTCGATATGGGCGATTGCCACTTGCGCGAGTGCGTCGGCGATTGCTGCTTTCAGCGAGTGGCGGCCAGCGATCGCACGCACGATCGAGCCGATAGTCTGACCGTGCCAGCTCATTTCCCGCCGCTCGTGCATTTCGTTCGTCATCGACGCCGAGCGCGCGCGGATCGTGATGATATCGGGCGCCCCGCTGTGCTCAACCTCGTCGACGGTGAATGTCCCCTTGTCGATCAGCGGCTTGCCCACCCATCCGATTGCGACCTTGATATCGTCACCGCGTTTCGGTATCGCTAGGCCGTTGTCGCTGTCGTCGAGCACGAGGTCGAGCATGTCAGCTTCGTCCGATCGTGACTCTTCGAGCGACAGGCTCATGAGGCGCGGTGCGATCGCCATTGAGAGGTCGCGGCCGTTGAGCGTGATGCGGTAGTCGGCCTGCGGCTGCACGCGTTCGGTCTTGCCCGAGCTGGCCTTGCTGTCTTCGGTCGCCATCACTTCGCCGCCTTCTTCACGGCCGCGCCGAGCTTGTCGTCATCGACGCGCTTTAACGTCAGGTTGAATTCAATGCGGCGCGCGGTCCCCTCTTTCGTGTGATACGTCTGCGTCTCGTTGAGGCTGTCGATGACATAGGCGCCGTACACCGTGCCTGTGCCGTCGACGAGCACGTACGCATCGCCCACGTCGCCCATTTTCGCGAGCTGGTCGAGCGAGTCGGCCGAGCCGATATCGTTGTCGGGCGCGAGCAGTCCGTTAAGCGTAATCGAGTCGTCGCCCACGCCTGTGAACTGGCTTGAGTCCCGCGCGCCGACGCGCGAACTGGTGCGGTGCTTCCAGTTGCGCTGTCGTTGTAACTCCTTATACGGAACCGTGGCGAGGCTGAAAACGAACTGGTCGAGCGACATCATCATGGTGTGATTACCCCGTCAATGGGTCGAGTCGGACAGGCGCGAGCCGATCCGCGATTGCCTGGCCCGCTCGCGCCGGTCGAGCTCGGCGGCGACGGCTTTGCCGATTGCGGCCGGGTCTGCGCCGGCGGCGGGATAAATGTTGATCGTGATGGGTGCGGCCGTGCCTCCGGCCGCGCCATAGCCCGCTGGTGAGGCCGAGAGCGGCGGACGGGTGTCGATGGGTACGCTGGCCCGCACGATCGGCACGGCGGCCGCCTGCGCGAGCTGCGCGCCGTTGGCAAAGGCCGGTGTACCGAACGAGGTCGCAGCGACCGTGGCGAGTCCGACCGCGGCCCTGGCTACCCGTCCCGCCTCGCCTTCCATGCCGATCGCCGCGCCCTGGCTGATAAAGCCGCCCAGCTCGCCGAATACGCGGCTTGGGCTGTGGATGCCGAGCTTTTCCTTGAACCATCCGACCGTGCTGTCGGCGACACTCACGATGGCATCCTTCACGGCGCCGAGCCGGCCGGTGATGCCGTCGACGAGGCCGCCGATGATGTTCGAGCCGAATTCGGCAAACTTCGTCGGCAGCGTCGAGAACCACGTCGCGGCCGTCGCGAACGTTGAGCGCACGCCATCCCATAGTGTGCCGAAAAACGCCTTGATCGGCTCCCAGTACTGATAGATCAGGAACGCGCCGAGCGCGATCGCGGTAATGAGCAGGCCGATCGGGTTCGCGAGCATCATGCGGCCGACAAACATGATCGCCGAGCCGAGCAGGCGGAACGCGCCGGCGCCAAGGCCGAGCACACGGGCGAGAATGCCGCCCTGCATGCCAAGCGTCGTCATGCTGAATTTGAGAACGGCGAGCGGACCGAGCACGCCGGCGAGTGCAATCGTCATCGTGCCGGCGATAACGAGCACGCCGGCGAGCACGGCGAGCGTGGTGATAATCGCCGTGGCCGCTGTCCGGTGCTCTTTCATGAAGCCGACAACCTTCCCGGTGGCCGTCGCGGTGGCGAGCAACGCGGCGTTATAGACCGGCGAAATCTTCTCGCCGATTTCGAGCTTGAGGTCGCGCAACTGGGCGAGCGCTGCGACTTCGCGACCCTGCGTGAGCTGCTGACCCTTGGCGGTTGCTTCATCGATACCATCCGCGCCGGCGTTGAGGTGCTCGTTCTTGTGAATCTGGTCACGCTGCATGTACATGGTCGTGAACAGGTTCGCCGCGGTGCGATTCGTGAAAATCGTCGCAATCATGTCCTTGACCTTGTCCGGGTCCGTGATCCCCTTCGCGGCCAGCTTTGGCAACAGAACCTTTTCGAGCCATTCGAGCGGCGAGGCCTTGAGCATGTCGCCACCGGCGAGGGCGCCGGGCTTAATCTGCTTGATCATGCCGATCTTGTTGTATTCGACCATGCGCTTGTCGAGCAGATCGAGGCCCATCATGACCTTGGCCGCCTTCACGGTGGTCTTGCCCTGGTAGACGTTGCTGTACGCCGACATAAGTCCGGTGCCGACAGCGTGGCCGCCCATCTCCTGAATCAGCGGCTCCATCTGATAGTAAAAGGCATCCTTGCGCATCTGCTTGGCGGCGACGCCGCCCGTCTGGATGAAGTTGCGCCACTCGTCGCCGCCCACGCGGCCGCCGGTCGCCGTAAGCACCTTCTGCACCATGTTCGCCTCGTCTTTGAACGTGGCTTCGTTCCTGGTGCCGCCGCGCAGCTCGATCACCTTGAGCATGTTCATGAACTTTTCTTCGTTCGCGTGCGCATCCTCCGCGCCGAACATCGATTCATTGGCGAACTTCATTTTCGAGAGCGTCGGCATCACCATTTGCGCGTGGTGTTCGTCGGCAAAGATCGTCAGTGCGTCGCGCATCATGAGCACATTGTCGGTCGTGCTCGTGCCATATTGCTTCATCGCCCGTGCGTACTTCACGGCGTCCGCTGTGGCGTGGTCGCCGAGACCCAGCGCCTTGATACGCATGGCTTCAATCTCGAATTTCTTCGATTCTTCGAGGGAGTCATGCATGTCGCCCAGCACATGCATGCCAGTGCTACGCGCGGCATAGCCGCCAACCGCCATGCCCGCGGCGACGCCTTGCATGGATTGCATCTTCGTGCGTGCGGCCGCGACTTTCTTTTCTCGATCGGCCAGCGACTCGAGCTTGCGCATCTGGTCATTCATCGTTGCCGTGGTGGCCGCGATGTTCGTGCGCAGGTCGCGCTCGTGCTGCGACAGGTTACGCGTGCTGATGCCGGCCGAGGCAAGCCGCTCGCGCAGTTCCCCTACCCTCGCGGCCTGCTTGCCGTGTTCGGTGGTGAGCTGCTGCACAGTGACCTTTGCCTTTTCGAAGTCGGCGATCATCTGGTGCGATGGCGGCCCGGACGCGCGCAGCGTGCCGGCGAGTTCCTTTACGCGGGTTTGCGCTGTGTTGAGCTGCGTCGCGGTCGCGGCGAGGCCGGATCGCATTTCGCGGAACGACGCGACGCCCTTTTGTGCCTTGCCCATGTCGGCCAGCTCGCGCCGAGTCTCCTTCAGGGAAGTGGCAAGCCCCTTGTTACCGGCCAGCAGGTTTTTGAGGGGCTTCGTCATGTTGTCGACCATGTCGAACATCACGCGCAGCTTCAGGGCGTTATCCATCGTTATCCGCTTCCCTTATTCGTTACCGGCGCGAACCCTCGCACGTTCGCGCCATTCCATCAGTTCGGTGAGACTGAAAGCGTCCATCGTCGACGGCGGCCAGTGAAACACCGTCGCGATATCGGCCATCGGATCTTCTACGCGGTCAGGGATTCCATTTTCAATCTGACCGCCTTCGGCATTAAAAAACCGGCAAAGATACCCCCCAGTTGCACGAGGTCAGCCGGGTCGATATTGGCGACGTCCTGTTCCGTGAGCGTCGGCGTGGTGATGCGCGGCAGAACTTTTTGCAGCGCGGCGACGTCGAGATTCACGAGATCCGATAGCGCAGTGCCGCGCAGCTCGCCGGAGGTCGGCTTGCGCAGCGTCACGCTTTCGATGGTCTGCTTGCCGCGCCTGATAGGCGTATCGAGTACATGTGTGTTCGGATCGGCGGCCGGCGTCGCATCGGTGGCGTTGAGCTGGTCGGCGGCGCTGGTTTCTTTGGTGCTCATGGTGTGGTCCGTGTCGGGTGTTGGTGAGGTCGCAGCGGCCGCCGGATCATGGCGGCCGTCTGCGGCGGATTACAGGCCGACCGCCTTGCGCAGTGCGGCGAGCAGATCGTTACCGTTGACCTTCTCGATCATGTTGATGAAGTCGATTTCAATAACGTCGTCGCCATTGATCGAGAGCTTGTAATAGCTCGCGACGCTGGTGACCTTGAAAGCGGTGTCGTCTTTCGCTTTCGCGGTTCCCGGATCGATTTCGCTATGGCGGCCCTTGATGATGATTTCAACGGCGTCGACATCCGTCGAATCTTCGGACTGGTAGCCGCCGGCGAAGCGCAACAGCACGCCGTCGTGCTTGGTGACACCGTACTGTTGCAGCACGGATTTCATGAGGCCGCCGCACGTCCATTCGAGCTGGATTCCCTCCTGCCCGAAATCGATCTTGATCGGGCCGCTCATGCCGCCACCCTGATAGTCCTCCATCTTGCGCGTGAGTTTCGGCAACGTGACTTCGGCAACCTTGCCGACGAAATTCTCGCCGTTCTGGAACAGGTTGAACCCCTTGAGTTTGCTCGGCATACCCATGTTTGAGACTCCTTTTTATGTCGGCCGTTACGCGTTCACGCGCGCGGCGAAATCGGCGAGATAACGGTCGGTGATGCGTTGGCGCAGCATCAGGTTTTCGAGCGGCGGAACCGGCGTGTAGTCATAGTCGATGTATGCCTTGCCCGACTTGAGAACGTCCGTGGTGTTCGGCTCCGGGTCATACCAGGCATCGGCGCCGATCAGGTAGCCCTGAGACGTCCACTCGCGGAACTTGCCGCGGATCGACTCGATCACGTCGCGCGGTAGCGAGGGATTCAGCGGCCCGTCGACGACCGGCATTTGCGCTTCTGCGATCGAATCGGCCAGCACCTGCGCGGTACGCGTGTAATTCTCGAATGCGAACAGTGGATCGTCGGAACAGGTACGCGAACCCCAGAAGCGGAAACCGTCGCGGTTGATCAGTGTGGTCACGTCCTGTTCGTTCAGATAGCCCGCATCGGTGGCCGGGTCCTGCAAGTCCCAGAACACGTCCGCGCTGATACCGGTCACGCCATTGACGCCAACATTTGAAAGCGTCTTGTGCCAGCCTGTGTCGTTGTCGATCTTCGCGCGCAGCCCCGCGGCGTACGCCGGCGCGGGCACGACAACCGTGCTGTTGGTGACTTCATCCCAGGCGAGGAAATCCGGCCAGATCACCATGATTTCGCGCTGGCTGAACTGCTTGCGGTAGGCGGTCGCCTCTTCCTTCGTCTTGCAACCGTTCGCCGCGATGTAGGCGAAGCCGCGCAGCGATTGGGCGATCGTCGCGAACGCGGTGCCTACCGCCTGTGTATCCAGGCCAGGCGCGGCCAGGATGCGCGGCTTTACGCCCAGCTTCGCCTGTGCCGTGAGCAGCGCTTTCATGCCGGTGTACCGGCCTTCAGGCGTGACCGTGCCAATCACATTCGAGGTGGTTTCAGCGGTGTCCTTGCCTTCCTTGACACGCACCACAACCGTGACGGGCTTTGTCTGCTTGCCGATGCCGTCGAGCGTTTTGTAAAGCGTGCCTTTCGTGCCGGCCTTGCCCAGCGCTGCGATGACGTTCGTGAGCAGGACGGGTGTATCGAGCGGAAACGTCGCCTCGTCGGCATCTTCGGCCGTGCAGACAACACCGACGATCGCCGTCGAGATCGTGCGGATGGGCCGGGTGCCCTGGTTGATTTCTTCGACGCGTACGCCGTGGTGATAATCCTGTGCCATGTGCTTGTCGCTCAAAGGTGAGAGGAAACGGGAAGTTGAAGCGATCAGGCGATCGCGTTGAGGAGATCCGGCGCGGCCGGCAGGTCGACGTTCGGCCAGCCATCGGCAAGCGGCAGATCACGCAAGGCCTTGCGGTACGCGAGCAGCTCGTCGAGCTGGTCAGCGGTCAGCGTCGTGCCGCGGCCGGCGAACGTCTCGTCCTGGTGGCGGGCGATCAGCCAGTCGGTTGAGGACAGCGCCGCATCGCGGCCGGCCCGTTTTGCGTCGGCGAGCTGGTCGGGCGAGAGCGGCGCCGGATCGAGCAGGACGGGCAAACCGGTTTCGTCGATCGCCATGCGTTTGCCTTCTGCCTGGCCGATCAGCAGGCCGCGATATTGCGCATCATTGAGTTTGGTTACCTGCGCACCTTTCGGCGCGGGGCTGACAGCGTCATCGTAGAAGGCAACGATAGTGTGCTGTTCATCATATGCGGCGTATTTTTGACCCATGATCTAGAACCCTGTAGCGATATAGGAACACGCGATCGGCGTGCGGCCACCCGTTACCCATCCACCGGCGTTGAAACCCGTTCGGGATGAATACGATGTCCCTACGCCGCCCAGCGCGGACTGTGAGTTGTTGCCAATAACAAGCGCCGTTGCGCCGCTTGGAAATGCAATTGGGTAGGTCACGCCAACATCGCCCGTCTGCGATGTTGTGTAGGAACCCCACTGGATAATCAGACCGCCGACCCATGAGGGAAACGCGATGTATCCCTGCATACCGAGTGACAGCGACAGACCAGCCCGCAGCTTCTTCGGCGTCACGATCGTGGTGTCGTCGGCGCCGGCGTTGGTCTGTGCCTGCGTCGCCACCCTGGCGGTGCCCTGATTAGCTTCGGCGGCCTGTTCCGTCTTGAACCACTCCGTAGTGGCAAGGGCTGCACTGCTGTCTTTGGCCGGCGGTGTTATGCCGTTGATCACGCCCGATGCCGCAGCGGTCAACAGGCGTGCAATCGCGGAAAGGTTGTTTGCGAATGACATTTAGTACCCCACTACAAGCAGACTGGTTGACCCATTTACGCCAGCGCCGGATGTCGACCAGCGATTGCCAAAAACCGACGTTTTTGTGTTGTTGTAAAGCGAGCAGAACGTCGGGCCGGTGTCGCCGTTTGTGCCGATCGCGCAAAGGCAGGCAGTCGGAAACGCAATGGGGTATGTCCAACCCCATCCCGTCGATGCTGCAATCGTTCCCCACTGGATAATCAGTCCGCCCAGCCATGTAGGGAAAGCGATGTACCCGATCGTCCCGAGCGAAATCGCGAAGCCGGCGCGCAGCTTCTTCGGCGTCACTGCCGTGGCGTCATCGGCGCCGGCATTCGCCTGTGCCTGTGTTGCAACCTTCAGCGTTCCGATGTTGGTTTCCGACGCCTTTTCAGCCTTGAACCACGCGGTATTCGCAACCTCCTGGCTGTTGTCGCCAAGGTCCGGCGTCGGTGCCGTCGAGCCTGCGTACAGCGCGAGAGGGCCGCCCATCGCATCGCCCGATTTCTGCACGGCGTTCGCCACGCTGAAGGTCGAAAACACGTAAGCATTGAATTGCTCGTCGGCGCTGGCCGCCCTGGTGAGTTCGATCGTCGTGCCGTTCGTCGCGATGAAATCCGGCGCGGCAGCCGTGCCGGGTTGCTGTAGGGCGCCATTGCGTTCGAGCAGCACGGCCCCCGGCGTATAGCCGCCGAGAACGGTGAGCGTCGTGCCAATGACCCCGGTAATCGGGACAGGCCTGAAACCCGCCTGGCCGCCGGCACTCGCGAACTTCATCGCCGCGCCGTCGCTGCATACGATGACAGGCGAGCCGGTCGGCAGCACCACGCCGGCGCCCGCACTGTCTTTCACCCTCGCCGTGACATTGAAGTTGCCGGTTGCGGTGTTCTCGATAATCCATTGACCCGATTGGGCCGGGAAAATGAGGTCTTTCGAGGCCGTCAGCTTGCCGCCGAGCGTGAGCATCGCGACGCCGTATTGATCGGCCGTCAGCGTCGTCGCGGCGGCGCCGGAAACGTCGACCGGCTGTCGGCCATCGGTGGCAGCAAAGAGCGCAGCCATAGTTGCAACGCGAGTGCTCTTGTCGCCGGCCGGTGGCGTCACGATGCGCGCCATGCCGCCGGAAATTGCCTGTATGACCCACGCGCCGCCGTTCTTCGCGTTCAGCGCCGTATTGAGCCTTGCGCGAACCTGCGCGCCGGCGGGCAGATCGCCGGCCGACAGGTCAGCATGATCACCGCCATAGAGCGGCAGTTTCGGAATGCCGCTACCTGCCGCGCCGTTGGGCGTGAGCGTGCATGCCCCATCGTTGGTGACCGCAACGCGAAAATTCGCCTCCATGCCGTCGACAAGTTCCGTCACGGGCGGCAGCAGGTTCGCGACGATGCTGTTTTTCGTGCCGGTGTCGGGTGTATAGGTCGTGCGGCCGAACTGCAACACGCGGCGCAGCCAGCCCGTGCGGTTCGCGAGCTGTTTGAGCGGCACATTGTCGATACCGTCCGGGCCGCCCTGGACCGGGTCCGAGGTTTCAAACTGGTAAATTCCCTCCGCCCAATCTGGCTGTTCAGTCAGGTTACTCATGCGTTGATACTCCCTCTGTTGTACTGGCCGTCGTGCCGGCCGACGCCGTTGCGTCGGAGTGGTGCGGCGGTGTAGTCGAGCCTGTACAGCTCGGAGCGCTGCGGCGCGTACCGTTCAAGCACGGCTTTCAGGTTGTCGGCCTGGTCGCGGGTAATCGGCCGCTTGAGCTGAACCGTGTACTGCGCCCACTCGCCGCGCTCGTTTCCGTGAACCCAATCGCCGCTGTAACGGGCTGTGCCGTCGCGGCGGCGCACGTTGCGGCCTTCAATCAGATCCACCTCACCAAAGCCCAGCCGGCGGATAACCTCGCGGATTGCCCACGGCGTGCCGCGCTTCTGGTGCAGCGGAATTGCGCCCTTGATGAGCGCACGGCGCGAGCTGTCGGATTCAGCCAGCTCCCATCCGTCGACGGACAGCTCGGCGGCGAGGTATGGCAGCAGCGCAGCGGGGCATGTGTCGGGGTTCCAGAAATCGCGGATCGGGACAGGCAGATCGTCGACGGCCGCCAGTGCGATCGCCGTGCGCCGTTCGAGCGGCGTCGCGTTCGGTGGCAGCAGGTTATTCATCGGTGCCGCCGTTCTCGATCACGATTTCGATGCAGTAGGAGGCCTGCGTGATATCGACCGCGATATCGGCGGCCGGCTCGATCAGCTCGGTACGCTTGAGGCCGGCCGCCTGAATCACACCGATGATTGCGGACGTGGCAATCCTGGTCTTGATCCGGCGGACTCTGGCTGCATAGGCAGCGACGTTCTTCACGGCCTGCGCGATCAGCACGTCAGCGCCGACCGCTGATTGCGTGTATCCCTTTGCATGGACGCGATAACGCACAATCCTGGCCGTGTCGACGATCACAGTATCGTTAAGCGGGCGTTGATCGTCGGCGCTCAGTGCGGTCGTTACCGCGTCGATCAGGTCAGCGCCGGCGGTGCCATCGCCTTCGCGCGAAAGCAGCGTCACGAGCACGGTGCCGGGTGTCGGCCGCGAGGTACGAACGTCGAGCAGACGGCCATCTACGGCGAGCGCCTTCGAGCGGTACGCGTCAGCGGGGCCGGCAACACTAAAACCCATCGGTGCGAGCTGGATGCGGGTGCGCAGATCGTCGTCACTTTCGTCGACCTCGTCGATGTTGTGTTCAGGATCGGACGGCGAAATCATCAGGCGTTCGAGGCCGAACAGCGCGGCACGCTGTTCGAGGTCTGCGCCCTTCGCAAAGGCGAGCATCACCGCGCGAATGGCGTCGTTGACGCGTTGACGCCATACCAGCTCGCGATAGCTGTTTTCCTGCAGGAGGCGCGCGAGAGGTTCCGACTCGAGTTCGAGCGTCGCGGCGATTTCGGCCTGCTCATCGACCGGCCAAAGCGCAATCATCCGGGCCTTGCGCGCGGCATAGATCGTTTCGAAATCGAGCACTTCGAGCGCATCGGGAACCGGCAGGCTCGCGAGGTCGATCAATGCAGAGGTCGTCATACGATGGTCCCGGCTTCAAGGTTGACGCGCGCTTTAACGCTATCGCCCGATTCGGTCGTGTAGCCCTCAATGTCGAGTATCTGCTGGCCGTTCGCGATCGAGTCGTCAACGGACAGCTCGACACGGGTGAGCGTTAGCCGCGGCTCCCATCGCATCAGGGCGGCCGCGGTGGCCGCATAGAGGCGCGTGCGCGTGGCTCCATTGTTCGGGGCGTCAACAAGGTCCGCATGCTCCGCCCCGAAAGTGCGACGCTTGACGCACGTCGCGAGCGGCGTCGTGACGATTTTCGCGATTGATTGATAGAGGTGGTCGAGGCCCGTAATCGCGCGGCCGGTGGTCCCGTTCATGCCTTTCATGCGCCCCCCGCAATCGGTGCGTCGGTCGGCGCGCCGGGTGCGTTGGTAGGGTGCTTGTGCTTCGACGTGCTGACGCCTGCGGCGAACACGTCCTCAGTAAAGCTAGCGCCGCCCTGAATCTCGATCGTCTTGCCAGTGCCGCCCTTCCCGCTCATGCCGCCTTCGAACGCAAAAGCGCCCTTCACCAGAAGGCCGCCGGTGCAGGTGGTTTGTTCGGCGTCGAGCGTCACGCTGTCAGCTCTCACCGTCGCGTCTTTGGTCTGCACTGTGACGGAACCGGGCGCGAAGATCAGCACTGTCGCATCGCCCGGCAATCTGGCCGTGAGCGAATGGGTGGCGTGGTCGTATTCGATGGTTGCACCATCGGGATAGATACGGGTGTGAGTGTCGGGGCTGTTGCCCGGTGCCGGCGACGCGTCGGAATAGAGACCGCACAGCACGACGCCCTGAGCGGGGTCGCCCATCGGGCAAAACAGAATGACCGGTTCACCCTTGCTTGGCGGATTCCATTCGCGTGTTGTGCCGGCACGCAGCGAGAGCCACGGCAGCCAGTTCGTCTGTAGGCCTTCGGCGTTAGCGTCGTCAGGATCGCCGACAGACACGCGACACATGGGAGGATTGCGCGCGCAATCGACGTCCATGATCGCGCCCTTGCGGATCAGGTTGATGATAAGTCGGCGGATTTCGTTGGCGTCCATACCGGCATGGTGCCGGCCGCCCGCGCGCGACGCGAGCAGTGCCGTTTGTTACCCGTTCGGGTACAAACGGCACTGGAGAGTGGCATCAGTCAAGGCCTGGTGACAGGCCTCAACCGACTGAGATCTAACGCACTCAGTCTGGGCAGAAGGAATATCGTCCGGAATCCGAAACGCTAATCCCACCAGGCGAATCCGATTTGCCGTAAGACCTCATCCTAAGTTTTGGAGAAAACCTTGCATACCCTGAGACGATAGCTTGTGTCGAGCAGCGAAATCGGAATGGGACTCGCCTCGTACGGTTCTCCGTCGCCGAACTCGAAGGAAACTTTCCCAGTTAGCTCATGCGCGGAAGTTTCCAATGGCATCACTAGCTGAGATGACATTACCGACTGCGTGGTGGGCATACTGGTATAGGTCGGGTGCGGCGTCGTGTTTAGAAAATAGTCCTTTCCTAAGGGGACAGGGTTGGTCTGCAAAAGGTGACCTTCCTGATCGTAGTCGCGTGAATAAATATCCCACGGCAAGATGATATGTCCCTGCTGATCGAAGCCCGTCCCAGCAACGTACGACAGGATTGGCCAACGCGCAGTAATCAGCCGGTTTATTGACGAGTCGATCTCGTTGGTCTCAGGAGCATACGGTGCCAGTCTCGCGATCACGGCCTGTGCGACGCTATCGAAATCGGGCGACTGGTCAGGATCATATGTCCGTCCGCTTGCGTCGCGGATGTACGCCAACGTATTCCGGGAGCAATATCCAAATGCGGCGCTGTAAGAATCACACAGACGTGTTGGTATATACGTCGGCCCGGTACCGGGCCCAGCCGCAGACTGAATTCCAGTTCCGTCCTCTCCGGCCTTAATCACATCGAGATGAATAACATAGTCATACGAAGAGGTTGGCTCAACGAGGCTGTTGAGGGAGGATAACGTCATGCTCACGATTCTGGGCCGACTCGCGAACGTCGGATTCATATACGTTGTGATAAAGGTGTGGCCCGACACATCTCCAACATTGAAAGGAATCGACACGTTGGATGGAAGGGTGTCCGGAGCAATTATCGTTCGTAATGCACCTATGACGACGTCGGAGTCTGATGTGATATATGGCCCTCCGCCTGCGACATAATTGGTCGCAGACGCGACGTCAACAACTCCGAAATTGCCCGCCTGTATAGCCGGGTTGGTGTACAACACCTTATATGAGGCATTCCCATACAGCGTCCCTTGCGAGTGAGCCACGACAAGCACGCGTCGGCTGTGATTCACGATGTCGTCTGTAAACGCGGCAACCTGGCTGACTACTTTTTGGTCGACATAAGCATAATCATTTTCAAATTCCTGCTTTAATGTTTGCGTCGACTTATTCTCAACGTTTGTGATTATATTTTGTATCGCGGTCAATTCGGCATTGCCGATCCCCGTGGTTTCACCCAAAAACACTCGCGCAAGAAGCGCCCACGTTAGCGACGGATCTTCAGACATCTTTTGTGCAAACACTGTTGCCAGATCAGACATGAATCCGCCGCTTGGGTTGTAGGCGTTTCCATACGTTATCGGAATTCCGTGGAATTTAGGTCCAATCGCTGCAGCCAGTTCCTGCCTGCTCGCTATCCAGTCGGTTGGTCCGTATGAATTCCATTTCCGAAGTAAATTCTGAATGGTGAATCACAGGGATTTTCAGGCGTATCGGCGTATATGTTTCCCGCAAAAAGCAGACCAGCTAAACCCAAAAGCAAGGCCGAAGATGTATTTTTTATTGTTCGCATGGTTCTTCTCCGCTATATCCTGTTACGACCTGTCCCGACAGATTTTGCGTCGCTTTCGCGTAAGCCGTGAACCGGTCCTTGGTGTTTAACATCGAAGCAGTAAATTCGTTCGCGACGTCCAGGTAGCCAGGCCCCATCACTGAGCGTAGACATGCAATCGATTGATCTAGCATTTGGGCACCATCTTTTGCTCCAGCTTCCGATGACGATCCCGAAGACAGAAACGTTTGGTTCGCGCGGGCGTATTGCAGCATCGCACGCTGCTCCTTTGAGTCCGGAAAACGCTTCCGGATCAGTGCGTCAATGTCGGCCCGGACACCGTTCGGATTTAGATCGGAGTTAATGTCAGAGCGGGGACCCAGTGCCGCACGCGTCAGGGGCTCTGCGCCTCGCCGATCCGTATCTGATGCTGCGACGTTGGATCGGGCATTTTTGAGCGTCGAATCCGCGATTTCGCCGAGTGTGCGGCCAGTGCCTCGAAGCAGGAATGCCCAGACAGCGAATACCGTGACCATCCCCACGCCCGCAAATATTGCAAAATCCCTTTTTCTCATTATTTTTCCAGATCAATATCGCGCCGTCACCTATCGTAGGCGAACATCAAAATTTATTCAAGAAAGAGGTTGTTTGTCCGACACGCGTCCAGAGTGGCCATCGCGACTATTATTTATGCGTCGCGGATGCCCACCATTAATGCAACCGGCATTTATTCATTCTGAATTAATCGAGGTTATCCGGAATGGGTAATTATTATTTCGGCTATTGCTTAAATGCAGGAAACCTCTTTTTTCAAGCCCGTCGCGGTGGCCAAGAAATGCTAAAGCCGGTTCAGGCGTTATGTTTCATGACATGTCTTAGCAACATGTCGCGTATCAGATCGCGGTCGGCATCGGTGAAGCCGAGCAGCGCACGCGCCGGATATTTGTATTCGACGCCGTGCTGCGCGACACGGTCAGTCAGGCCGTACTGGTGGACCCGTGCCACGCGAGAGACACGGCCGGCGAAGCCGACCGCAAGCCCCATCGCGTCGGATTCGATATTGAGAAAGCGGGCGGTGCGCAGCTTGGCGAACATGGCCGCACGTTTGATCCGCCCTTTCTTCTCGCGTAATTTCTTGCCCCCCTGCGCGGCGCGCGCCTTGCGTGGTTCATAGGCGCTTTCGTCCGGGTTGCGCTGCGAGGCGATGCGCGCTTGCTGGCTGCGCCGCAGCTCGCGGGCAACGTCACGCATAGCAGTCCGCCGTGCGGCCGGTGAGAGCTGCGCGAGCAGCCCGCCCGCCCACTTTTCGAGTGCCTGCAATTCGCTCATGTGCCGAGCCAGTGCTCGGCCCCATCGTCGACGTGCCGGATCGTGCGCTTGCCGCTCTCGTCTGTCGACACGGCGACGCTTTCGGTGAGCTGCATTTTGATGGACAGGTCGACGGTGGAATTGTTGAGTATGTCCACTTCGAAGGTTACGCCGTTGCTGCGTGCGTCAACGTTCGTGACAAGATCGGGCTGATTCGCCCTCGCCCACTCGACGATCGCGATCATGACGAGGTCAGAGTCGCCCGCGAAGTCGAGCACCAGCGCATTGACCACGTACCGGTATTCGAATGACGGTGTTTTCGTGCCGGTCGCGGCGATCGATCCTTGATCGATAAACACGTTGAGGCGGTCGGGATCGGTCGCGAGCGAGGGAATCGCCGCGACCAGCGCCGCGCGCAGGCTAGCCGGTTTAATCATGGGTGGCCGCCGGTGCCGGCCGCGGGTGCTGGCCATTTTTCTGGCAATCGAAAATCATATCGACCTTGGCCGCGCACGTCGCCCACGCCGCTTTTGCGACGTGCAACACCGCGTCGAGGTCGCCGTTAGTGCCCGGTGTCATCGCCGGGAGCGTGCAGCGTGTCACCGCCTGGCATTCGTGCAAGGTAATCGGCGGCGCCGGTGAGCGCGGGGCTTGTGTGCATGCGGATAACGTCAGCAGGCAGATCACCAGAAGCCCACGCGCGGAATTCTGCATTTTCATCGGTCAGTTTCCTTATATCGCCCTGGATGCCGGCGAGCTTCGCGTCGATGCCGTTCCGATCGGCGTCGAGCTTGCGTTGTTGCTTCGCCTTGTCGGCCGCGTCGTCCTGCAAGCGTCGAATTGTTTCGTCGCGTGTGGCCAGATCGCCCTTGGCCCGGCTGGTTTCGAGCTGCGCGCTGGCCAGCTCGGCGCGCAGCTCGCGCACGTACAGCACGCCGGCGGCAATCGCCAGCATCGCGACGGCGCTGGCGATCAGCTTTCCGGCGATGGCGTTCATGCTGCGGCCTTCTCGGGGCCGGCGTATTTGAGATACGCCTGCGCGAGCTTCGCGTCGTACAGGTTGAGAGCGTAATCCGGGCCGTTGTAGCTCTTGGCGAACACCGCCCACTTCCTGCCCTTCAGCGCCGAAAGCAGGCCCGCATCGGCCGCGACATAGCGCACGAACGCGTCGAGCTGGTCACCTTCGCTGTTTTCCATGCAGGCGACGAATTCGTCGATGCTCGTATAGCCGAGCCGTTGCCAGTGATAGCCCATCACCTGAAACGCGCCCCAGCTCGCCGACTCGTAGGCCGCGCCGGCGTCGATCAGCTCCGCCGAGGCCAGCCGGGAATACTCGGCCGCGTTGCCCTGATAGCCGCCAGGGATCTGCGAGAGGATGTTCGGATACTTCGCGGCGATCGGCGCCGGGTCAATGCCTCGCGCCTGTAGCTGTTTCCAGAAACGGTGCCGCTCGAAGAGGATCACGGGCCGGCCATCGGTCAGAAAGCCAGATCCGCGCGATTCGACTTCGTTGACCGCGCGCACGCATGCAACCGGTAAGCCGAGCTTGTTGGCCGCCTGCACGAGGTCGGCGTCGGACAGGTGTTTGGGATCACGCCGGCCGGTGGCCAGGGCCGCCAGTGTCTTCGGGCCGGCTATGCCGTCGACGACAAGGCCCGATTTGGCCTGCAGTGCCATCACAGAGGACTCTGTAGCAGCGTCGTACAGGTGCGTGACTTCGAGCGGATAGCCGGCGCGGCTAAGGCGCCGTTGCAACAGTCCAACATCGTCGCCGCGGTCGCCGAGGTGATGCGTTTTCATGGTTCATTCACTCCAGAGAAGGCGCGCGACATTGCCGCGAACGCCGAACAGGAAAAGGGCCAGCAGGACAGCCGAGCCGGTTTCGAAAATTCCGATGGATTTCGCGTGCAGGGCCAGCTCGATCGCCGAGCCGCCCAGGATGACAACCAGCGCCCATGCAATCCACGAGACATGGCGGCGATGGCGGGAGCCTTGCCGGCGATACGTCAGCACGCGGACGATGGCCGCCACGTAGGCGACGAGTGCGATCACGGCGAATGGGGTCAGCACGGCCTACCCTCCCTTTTTGAACATTGCGAACAGGTCGAGCGTCTTGACGCGGTCGATCAGTTGCAGCGTGACGGTAATGACAAGAGCTGCCGCGAAGAACGCAGCGACCCCGGTCGATCGGATAGGCGTCGCATTGACGATCTCAGGCGCGGCCAGATAGCCCATGACCAGTGAAATCAGCATGTAGGCGACGCGTTTCAGTGCGCCGATATCCTTCGATGTAACAACGACAAGCGCGGCGCCCGTAAAGGCTCCAATCAGCGCGTTGCCGTCGATACCCGGCGCGAGGCTCGCGAGGCCGATCGCCGCCGACAGTGCGAGAGTGGTAGTGCTCGGTTCGGCCATGTCGGCTCCTGGGTTCGTATGGGTCAGTCAAACAGTTGCAATAGCGGGGCCGTTGTCTGAACAGCCGCCAGCTCGGGGAGAAAGACGGGGGTGCCTATCGGCAAGAAAACGCCGAAATCAGCCAGGCCAGCGTTTGCTTCGAGCACGGCCTCAACGGTGCCATCGGTACGCCCGTAATGACGCCAGCAAAGCGAATCGACGGTGTCGTTCTGTTGTGCGGTGACGATCATCAGATCAGCTCGATCGTTGAGCGCGGCAGGCCGCGCATGTCGCTCAGTGCCCAGCGCACATTCCGGCGCGCATCGCATATGGTCGTTTCGAGGTCTTCGGCCTTCTGGCCGCCTGCCTTCGTCGAGTCGAAATCTCGGTAACGCTCGGTCAGATCCGCGTGTGTGAGGTTGAACACGGCACGACGATAGCGGGCGAGCTGCACACTTTCGCCGCCAATGCTCGGGGCCGGGACGGTGGACAGATCTGCATAGCCGGCCGCGACGTGTGCGGCCTGCCATGCGCCCAGCTCCGCATTGACGCTCGCGATCGCGTCGATCGTGGCGTCGCGCAAGCGGTCATGCGTCGCGGTACCGTCGAGTCGCATCGAAGCGCGCAAGGCGTTCATGTCGATGTCGGGAAACCAGCCATCGTTTTTTACGATCGCGGCATTGGCCGGCGCATCGGGCCTGGTCGGTTCGGCGGTCGCGAGAAAGCTACTCATGGCACAGGGCTCAGAAAATGATGGCGGTGGGCCGGCGTCGGATCGCGTTTCCGTCAGGTGTTGCGATCGTCAGCCGGCGCCGCCATGCCGGGGGGGCTCGTTACGTGCGGCCGGCGTTGGTGCCGGCCGCGTCGCCCAGTTCGGTTTCGAGCCGGGCAATGTCCTGTTTCACGCCGGCGCGTTCGTCGAGCTGCAACGCGCGGCGTAGGTGATCGAGGGCCGCAGTTTTGTCGGACTCCTGTAGCGCTTTGCCAAGCGCCTTGTGCAGCTTGGCCCGCACCTGGTCGTGCATGTCGGCCGACTGGGTCAGCGTCATCACTTCGGCGAGCTGGCAGGCGTCGAACTTGTCACCGAGCTTGAACGCCGCCAGTGCAGCCTGTGCGAATTCCTCGGCGATCGCTGTCGCGAGCGGCCGGTCGTACTGGTCAGGCAGTGTCATCCGGTGCGTGAGTGCGTACCGGGCGATATCGAGCGCGCCGGCGAAGTCGCCCGCGTCGACGCGCCAGATCATGACGGTCGTAAGAACATCGTCCTGCGCGCCCCGCCCGCCGCTCAGTGCGCCCGCGACATAGTCGACGTACTCGGGCAGCAGCTCCGCGCGCTTCACGTCTATCTTGCGTTCGATCGACTGGATCGCTTTCAGGCGCCGGCGATCGGTCGCCAGCTTCGCAAGCATCAGCTCGTATGCGCTCGCGCCGGCGAGGGATTCGCCGGGCGCCGCCGAGGCCGCCGCCAGTTCGGCCGAGACGCGTTCGTAGTGGCGTTGGGCGGGGCTTTTCATCATGCAACCTTCGGCAAGATTTCGATGTTTTCCGCCATCGCACCACAACCGAAATCTTCGACGACATACGCATCGTTGCTCGATTCGTAGTTCTCGATGCGGTCGCGCTTCGAGTTATCGACGATGTTGCGCCGGCGGCCGCCGTCCTGTGTGTAGATCGACAGGTTGTCGAAACGCGTAATCAGCAGCGCATTCGCCGGGAAGAAAGGCACGCTAACCGCCGGCAGGCCGCCAATGCGTTTCTGGCTCACGATCACGTCAGCCGCGAGGGTTTCGGTCGGCGGCTGCGTGGTGTTGATGATCGGGAAATACTTGTCGTGCATCAGGCCACGTCCGCAGAAAACGAACAGGCCGGTATCGTCCTGGTGCCACGGGTCAACCATGCTCGCGAGAATGTCGAAAACCAGTGCGTCGAGGTTTTCGTAATCGCCGCCCTTCCCTACCTGCACCTTACCGGCCGCCTTGGTGCCTTCGTGTAGAACGCGAGCCGCCGCCTGGTCGCGATACTTCTGCAACCAGCCTTTGTTCACGTCCTGCAACAGCGGGTTTTTCGTGCGGTCGGACGTTGCCGCGCGCGACGTGCCATTGAAGCCGATCGCCATGCGGTCGAGCGCCTGGCGCTTGATGATCGCGTCGCGCAAGCGGGCCTGAAAGTCGGCGAACTTTGCCCACGCGTCGAGCTTTGCATACGTGACGTGTGAATCGAAATTCGTCTGCGTGCAAACGTAGCCGGTTTCGTCGAGCTCGCTGACGTCAGTCGTTTCGCGATCCTGTTTCGTGGTGTCGGTCGTGCCGGCGATCGGCGAGCCGATGCCGAGGCCGAGCTTTGCGCCTTGCTGTTCGGTCACGCCGATCATGTTGATTCGTTTCAGAAAGTCGCTCGACTCCTGAATGCGGGTTTCCAGCTTCTGCTGCACGCTCGGCGCGACAGCGAATTTCACGGCGGCGCTTTCTACTCCGCTCAGTTTGGCGATTGCTTCAACGTAAGCGTTAAAGGCAATCCGGGTTTCATTGCGCATTTAAAAATTCTCCGGGAACGGTGAGAGGGACGAATGCGGGTTAGCAGTCGGTGACAACAGCAGCAGGCGCGCCGGTTGCCGGCGGCCGTGCCTGCGTGCCGCTGGTCGTCGAAAGCTGGGTATGCAGTTCGTCGAATGCCTTGCGATCGGCTTCGCGCAGTTCGGACAGATCGGTGACGGTCTTCGTGAGAGCGGCGACGGCGTCGGCCTGTTGCTTGCCGTGCGTTGCAAGCGCTTCGACGGCTTGACCCACGTCAGCGAATCGCGTTTCGTCGCTTGCGTCTTTCTTCTTCGACAGGCCGAGCAGCTCGGCAACGCGGGAGAACAGCGCGCCGATGCCCGGCGACACGGATTCTTCAAACTCAATCGTGACCGCGTCAGCCGCCGCCGTAAAAAGGTTCGTCGGCGATACCTTGCGGGTCGCGTAGGGATGCGCTTCGGGGTTTTGAGCTGCGAATGAAAGTATCTCGGTGCCGAGGCTCGCGGGGCTATCGGTCACGGCCAGCCCGATCAGATAGGCCTGTTTCGTGTCAGCGAAAGACGGATCGATTTCGCATGACGTGTAAATCTTTTGTTTGGCCTTCGTCATGGCGACGAGGTCAGGCGTCGGGACGATTTGCGCATACAGGCCGAGCTTGCCGGCGAGCGGGCCAGCTTCATCGCGGGTTTCGAGCGCGATCACGTCACCATATGCCTTGAACGGGCCATCGGGCACCGTGCCGCGAATATGTTCGAGATTGACGCGTGCGCCATACAACGCAGGGTTGTAGTTCTTCGCCATCTGCGCGAGCCATTCGCGCGAAATGCTGCGCCCGTCAGTCGTCGCACCTTCAACAGCAATGCGGAAGAACTTGCTTGCCGCATGCTTCGCCGACTCGCTGGCACCGGCCGCGGCAACAGAGCCGATAGCGAGCGCGCCGGCGCCGAGGTGGCCGCCGATGACGTCGGAATGATCGAAAACGCTACTCACGGCGAGGGTCGCCGCGTGTGCGTCTAGCGTGAAGGCGAAGGCGATCACCGCAACGGCGAACGATATTAGCGACAGCTTGCGAGATTGCATTTGTTAGGTCTCCAACAGGGGCGAAAAGGTTGGTTAGGCGTGAGTCCATATCTTGCGTTCGCGCTCGCCGTTGCTCAACGGTTGGAAAATGTCCCCGATTTGAGTACAGACACATATAGATGCTCGCGCGTACGCGTCGCGAGAAACTTGGGGCCATGCTAGAAGCCGCCGAAATCGCCCCCGTGCTGGAATCAAATGCAGACCCACGCCGTATCGCCCGCGCGCTCTACTGGCAGGGTTGGCGTGTCACGTCGATCGCGCGTCATCTGGAGATCAAGCGCGCGACCGTCGAGGCTTGGAAACAGCGTGATAAATGGGACAAGGCGACGCCGATCGAGCGTATCGAGTCGTCGCTAGAGACGCGGCTTGCGGTGTTGATCGCCAAGCCGGAAAAGGACGGGCGCGACTTCAAGGAGGTCGATTTGCTCATGCGGCAGGTTGAGCGCATGGCACGTGTCCACAAGTACGGCGAGACAGGCAGGGAGAGCGATCTAAACCCTGCGATCGAGGCACGCAATACGGCACCGCGCAGGGCCAAGGCAGTACGCAACGAATTCAGCGACGAGCAGCGTGACAGGATCGTCGAGGCGTTCCGCGAATCGCTGTTCGATTATCAAAAGGTCTGGTATCGCCAGCGCGATCAACGCACGCGCAATATCCTGAAATCACGACAGATCGGCGCGACATGGTATTTCGCCCGCGAGGCGTTGGTTGACGCTATCGAGACGGGTCGGAATCAGATTTTTCTATCGGCCAGCAAGGCACAGGCGCATGTGTTCCGGCAGTACATGTGCCAGTTTGCGCGTGAGGCCGCAGACGTTGACCTGTCGGGTGAGCCGATCCTGTTGCCGAACGAGGCAATGCTTTACTTTCTCGGCACGAATGCCCGCACCGCGCAGAGCTATCACGGCAATTTCTATTTCGATGAGTATTTCTGGGTCGGTGGCTTTCGCAAGCTGAACAAGGTCGCATCGGGCATGGCGATGCATAGCAAGTGGAGAAAGACTTATTTCTCCACGCCATCGAGCATGCAGCATGAGGCCTATTCCTTCTGGACCGGCGACCATTTCAACCGGGGCCGCGCCAAGACCGATCATCTGCATCTCGACGTAACGCACAAGGCGCTTGCACGCGGCCGGCTTTGCGAGGATCGGCAATGGCGCCAGCTCGTGACGGTCGAAGACGCCGTGGCCGGCGGGTGCAATCTGTTCGACCTTGACGAGCTGCGGCTTGAATACAGCCCCGAGGAATATCTAAACCTGTTGATGTGTCATTTCATTGATGACACAGCATCGATTTTTCCGCTCGCCGACTTACAGCGCTGCATGGTGGATTCGTGGGAGCTGTGGGAAGACTTCAAGCCACTAGCGCCCCGCCCTTTCGCGTACCGGCCTGTATGGGTCGGCTATGACCCTGCCCTGTCCGGCGACTCGGCCGGCTTGATCGTGGTGGCGCCGCCAGCGGTGCCGGGTGGCAAGTTTCGCGTTTTGCACAAGGAGCAGTGGCGCGGGATGGACTTCGAAGCCCAGGCCGATGCGATCAAGCGCATCACCAAGGATTTCAACGTGGAATACATGGCGATCGATACGACTGGCATCGGCCAGGGAGTGTACCAACTCGTTCGCCAGTTCTATCCGAACGCGGTCGCGCTCAACTACTCGCCTGAGGTTAAGGGTCGGCTCGTACTCAAAGGCTTGTCGGTGATCGGTAAGGGCCGACTCGAGTTTGATGCCGGGTGGACCGATCTCGCGCAATCGTTCATGGCTATCCGCAAAACCATGACCGCGAGCGGAAAGCAAGTCACCTATGAGGCGAGCCGCAGCGAGGAAACCGGGCACGCGGACCTTGCATGGGCCTGCCTGCACGCGCTCGGCAATGAACCGCTAGAGGGCATTACTGCCAACAACACAGGTTTTATGGAGTTTTCAAATTGAGCAAGCGCAGACACAACCACACGCACGCCGCCGCGCCGGCCGCAACACCGCCAGCGCGGGCCGAAGCCTTCACATTCGGCGACCCAATGCCAGTTATGGATCGGGCCGAGATTCTGGATTATGTCGAGAGCTGGTCGGCCGGTGAGTGGTTCGAGCCGCCGGTGTCGTTCGCCGGCCTGGCGAAGTCGTTCCGCGCGGGCGTGCATCACAGCTCCGCGATCTACTTCAAGCGCAATGTGCTGTCGTCCACATTCATTCCACACAAATTGCTTACTCGCGAGGAGTTCGACAAGTGGGCGCTTGATTTCCTGGTGTTCGGCAATTCTTATCTTGAGAAGCAGAAAAGCCGCCTCGGCGGGACGCTCGCGCTGAAACGCGCACCGTCGAAATACATGCGCCGCGCGACCGATTTGCAGCGCTTCATTCAGGTCAACGGCATACAGGAAAAGCACGAATTCGCGGCCGGCAGCATCCATCACTTGATGGAACCAGATATCAACCAAGAAGTGTATGGCCTGCCCGAATATCTCGGTGCATTGCACGCGGCATGGTTGAACGAGTCGGCGACGCTATTTCGCCGGCGCTACTATGAGAACGGATCGCATGCCGGATTTATCCTGTACATGACGGACGCAGCCCAGAAACAGGAAGACGTAGACGCGCTGCGCGAGGCGTTGAAAAACAGCAAGGGACCGGGCAATTTCCGCAACCTGTTCATGTACGCGCCTAACGGCAAAAAGGAAGGGATTCAGCTCATCCCGGTGTCCGAGGTCACGGCGAAAGACGAATTTTTCAACATCAAGAATGTGACGCGCGACGACTTGCTCGCCGCGCATCGTGTCCCGCCGCAGCTTATCGGCGTGGTACCGAGTAATACGGGCGGGTTTGGCGCCGCAGACACGGCGGCCGAGGTATTCGGTGCGAACGAAATCGAACCGCTACAGCGCCGTTTTACGCAACTCAATGAGTGGATCGGCGACGAAGTCGTACGGTTCAATCCCTACACCATCAAGCGGGCAGCCGCCGCTACTTGAGTCGCATCCCGCAGACCGCGACGGGCTGTGTCCCACCCAACTCGGCCGCTCGGAAATCCTCATTCCAGATGGCTCTGGACGAAGTACATCAGCCGTTTGTCAGCTGTACTATCCCACCTCTCTGGTACGTGCGAAGGAGGAAATCAGTTCTGAGCCGCTCCGATGCCTTCAGCTCCGGTTTGTAGTTGGTCAAGAGGCTGGGGATGTAGGAAGGCATAGACGGTTGCACGCGCAAGATCATCCACCGATGTTGCGTGCGGCTCCATCCTGAACAGCTTTTGCGTCCGCTCGTATAGGTGGTACGGTTCCAACTCGCGATCGGTCAGCATTATGACCCGGTACAGATGTTCGCCGTTAAGTGATTTGGCGAGTTCGATCTCCTGTGGCGTGAAAGCGCACAATTTGGAGAGAAGGATGAAGACTTTAAACCGCTTCTTCGGGAACGAATCAGCAACGACGCGCAGATTCGCGATGTCGGTCGCGTTGATTGTGCCACCATCACCTCCTGCCACAGCTGCTTGGCCGCGATCCTTGCATTCGCCAACAATCACTATGGTTCGTTCAGGGTATCCCCGCGGAATGATCCATGCGAAGTCGACTTCGCATGGATTTTCAAGTTGCCCGTTCTTCGGCTTTAGATCGAGCGACGCTGAATAGGAACGGCTGTCCGACAACGAGTGCAGATTGACGTCAAGCTGCTGAAGCGTCAGCAAGACCGGTATCGCTCCCTGTGCATTGCGTTCGGTACCCAGTAAGCCAGACCTACGATATGCCCAATCACTCTCGATAAGTTGCGATGTTGCGACAAACGGCTCGCCACACATCTGGCAGGTAACTCGCTGGCGCAAATCATCGACCGGGAACCAGTTATACAGCTGGCAGCGCGGGCAGAGCAGATCGGAACCGATGCGAAAAAGCCCCTGCTTGACCAGATGAGAAAAGACACCCACGGGTGTCAAGTTCTCACCGCGCTCTCGCGGCTCGATGTACAGGTTCTTGTGATCACTGAATACCGCATTCGGATTGTCCGGGTCGCGCTTACCGATCAGTTGTAGGGCTGCATTCCTGCTGAACGACGCATGCGGACCATGCGTCTTGAGTAGTCGACGGACCCCCGGAATCTTGAAGACCCGTCCGCCTTGAAGCCCTCCCAATTGCGCAATCAACTGGCGCGCAATGAGCCCGCCTGAACTCGGACTTGCGTCAAAGCCCGCGCATTGAAAAACCCGCTTGAACAACTCTGCCGTTGGCAGCGCGTAAATGAAACTGTCAGAGTCGTGAGCGTCTACAACGATACCGATGCGCTGCGATTCGATTCGGAGCCGGTCATAGTGAAAGTGCATCGCCCGGGCATAGAACTCGTTCAGTTCGGGAATGTAGGGCGGATCGAAGGTGTAGTCGTCTCGGCCGTAAAGGCCACCGACAAAGTCGATCGAAGCCACGAGAAGCTGCGAGTGAAACAACACGTTTGTCGCATAAGGCCGGTCGCTCAGTCCAAAGGACAGCTTCGGCTTTTCCCCATCGTCACTGGGCACGCCCAGCGAAGAACTTTCGCCGAAATGCATTAACGGCGCGGCGAGGGCGCTGCCGCTCCACCTGTGCTGGTCAATCCGACACATGAGGCAAGGCTCGTTTCCGATCAACGCGCGAAGCTCGCTTAGTTGTTCAGGACTTTCGTCACGATCGCTACGCCACCAGACGGCGTATTCGTGATTCTCATGAAAGCGTCTGTGAGACATTTGCTCGCTGATGCGTTTCTTCCAGGTGGGGATGACTTCTGCGTAACGACCGATGTGATCGCAATCGACGAAGAGGACACTCACGTCGCAGGCACGCAGATTCCAACAAGCCACAAGGTCATCGAGATTTGACGCATCCCCGATAAAGAAGCCCGGCCAACCCCACCTAGATTGCACGCTATAGTGCTGCCTCAATCCATGGCGTGACAGATAGGCGATGCTTGGATGGTCGAACACGTCGCTAGTGATGTTGCTGCCACCTTCGATCGCTACCTCGGTCGCTTCCAACGAGGTTTTAAACATCGACTCGTAATCGATATGGACGTCCTCCTTGGCTGGGTACGCGCCGAGGTGAATCAGGAAAGCGTCGGCGAGTGGGTCTGAATCTTCCCATCTGTAGAGGTGAGGCGCTAGTTTCTTGATCTGGTTCCACTCGGGGGTATCAAGGCGGCTTGCGATCACGTTCTGCACGTCGAGTACCTGCGCCCGAACGTCCTTTCCCTGGTCAACGAATATTCCGTCGGGAAAGAACGGCGAAATCAGGTGAGGGAAGCTGTCTGCGAAGGCTTTTACTTCTTCGCTCGTTCCAAGTTGCCTGACAATATCTGCGCGAAATGCTTCCACAATTGCGCGCGCCTCTTCTTCGCGATCGACGACGACGATTGGATTGAAGCGTCCACCCCAAAGCGCATGGTTGAGTCGAACGACCTCCCGAAATGCAGCCATATCGCCAGCCTTTATTGCCCAGCAGATTCGGAGAGGTCGGTAGGCAATGTTAACGCGAACGGTGTCCATTTCTCTCCAAATCGGTTCTGAGTGACCGTCCCGGCGGGCGGACGCGATGATCCCAGTTCAACACCCAGCATGCTATACGAATTCCGCTCCGCAATGAGAACGTCGCTGCCCGACCGGACGGCTTGGGATCCCTTGGGCGCAAGCCGCAATACTCTGCTCCTAGCTCCCATTACGAAATTCAGTAGTGGGCTGTCTGGCAGGTTTCAAAGCGAACGGGCCGTCCGAATGGCGGTTCGGCTGGATGGGTAGACCGCTTTTGGCTGAATCCGGAATACGTGGCGACTCGCGGCTCGTTTTCCCAGCCCATGGCGGGCTGGTCGCGATCCGCCAGCAGGGTCCCGGGACCAATGTGGCCGCTGGTCGGTTCTACGTGCTTTGGTGGTCCCGGCGGCTTCAGGATCGCAGTCCCCCTCCCCGCCTGCCCTTCTCTTGGGTCGCGCATTTTGATGCACTATGCGACGAGCCGGTGTGGCATCAGTCTGCGCCGCGTTCGGGGCCGATTCAAAGCCGGCCGAATGATGCAATGTGATGCGCACACTTGGGTTTCATGCAAATTACTACACCGCCGCATCGTCGCAGGTCGGCCCAGCGGGGTCGCTTCCGAAGGTACCTCATCGAAATACGTTCGAACGGCCGCGACGGTTTTGCTCCTCTGTGTGCCCTATGACGGCTGCACAGTTGCACTCTGTGCTGGTGCAACTGTGCGGGAAAGCATTTCAGAATGTTTTTCCAGAATCAGCTATTACTTTGTGGTCATCCTTAAGTACATTTTCAATTGACGAGAAAAGTATTCATCATCTTTAAAGTGCTTAAGTCCATAGTTTATGCACTCTCTTAGCTTATCCGCTGTCTCGGTATCTTTTGGTTGCGCCTTGCAAATTTTAATGAGATGCCCGCAGATAGTTGCAGTCGGATAAGGGTCGGAGGTACCTCGTCTTAGGCGTTCATACTCTAAATAATCAAGGCCCTCCACCAGCAGCTCGCGATTAACGAATTTCTCGTGAATATATTTGGCGATGAGCGCTGCCCCAAGTGAATGCCTTGTCTGAAAGGAGTCGTAGAATTCCAAGCCTGTTCTGAAACAATCAATTGCGTCGTCGAAACGATCAATTTTTCGATAGAAACGTCCAAATTGAAGCCAAAACACCCCATCTTGACCATACATTTTTTGTGCGTGATGATATACCCGCTCCGCATCATTTTTTCGCGTTTTGAGTGGGAAATATTTTTCGTAAAGAAATTCGAAAGAAATTATGCTTTTATAAAATTGATATGCAAGCGGATGAAATTTAATATCTTCAACGGTAAATTTATCAGACAAATATTCCAGAATCTCTAGAATTTGCTCCTGCGTGCCGTGTTGCGAGATACAATTTGCGAAATAACAATCAGCGATTACTCGATGTCGACAGGAGAGTACGCCGCGCGACGCAAAATCGGTAACTATGCCTTCGAGATTTGTATTAATTTGTTGTTCAATTTCCGGAACCGAAATACTCGCCATCCCAGCAACATAGTTAATCGGAACGGCAAATCCGAGATGGTTAAGCGTCGCCACAATGCTAAGTATGGATTGGGCGCTTTCATCTTTAACGGAGTGGTACTCGCTAAAGATTTTTGTCTCGAAATTCTCGTGTGTAGTAAGAGAGTACAGGGCAGAAAGCAGGTCTCCGCTAAATCCGCGCTCACGGTCCATCAGCGTACCCGCCTGCTTTTCGAGAGTTAGCGCCGAAAAATCTCCCAATTTAATGGCGTGGCTACCAATTCGATTGCAAATTGCTTTTGCGTCTTCATATGTCAAGGCGCCGAATTCAAAGATGACCGGATCTGCTTGAATATCTGATAAATGGCGTTTATTCGCCTTGTAGTCGTACATTCTGTCCTCAAGAATGAACAAGCAGTACGACCTGATCTTTTCTTGAAGATCACGTGCGATGGAGTTAATTGCGTAATAAAATTCAGCCGCATTATAAAACACAAATACGGCTTTCGATTTTTCAGAAAATCCCGAAATTATCGAAATGAATTTATTGATATCAATTCCGTTGACGGAGTTATATTCATAAATATATGGATATTTTTCGACAATCTCGCGAAGGGTAGACCGAATGCCGGTGGTTTTCCCGGACCCGCTGGGGCCTATTATGTGCATCAGGCCAATCCCTTCACCTGCATCTGAAAGCACTGTTGAAATAGATTGCGCAAGGCTGTCAATACGAGGAGTCCTCGCGTGTGCATCATTTGTGATGTAAAACCACTCCGGATGGGCGCCGGTTACAAAATGCCGCAAAATTCCCGATTCGTTTCGAGATTTCTCGATCGATTGGAGGATCGGGCTGAAGGCCTCCTTGAACCAGGTCATTGCCCCCGCCGAAGCGAATTTCGCCTTCACAGCCGGAATGGATTCAAGAACCAAGTCCGCGATTTTTTTCGGGCGTAGATGTCTATATATTGTGTTAAAAAATTCCTCGGCGGTCGCGTCGATCACGCAATATCCCGCTTCAATATAGTTTTCCTTTTTGATGGCGTCAGGCGCCGGCATAACGATCCAATTGTTCGCCGGCTTGGCGGAACTACCATAAGTCTCGCTGCGTCGGGAAAGATACGTGTCGATATCCGACTCGTCCAGTTGATTCCCGATAACGACCAGTCCGCCAAGTAGCATTCGCGCTGCAAGTTCATTGTGCCAGTCAAAGAGCTTGTTTGCAGCGATTGCGTATTCCAGATTGGAAAAAATGAATCCCCTTTCTAGCTGCTCGATTGTTCCATGAATCGTTACAACTGGTGTGCTGCCGATGACGACCGCTGCTGCAGCTTGGTCGCAGTAATTGAAAAATTCGAATTCAGCAGACGTCAAGCCGCGTCCCTTGGACGCCTGGTGGGCGACGTCCAGCACGTTATCGATGTTGGTCGTATATATACGATTCCATACGTACTGAAATATTTTCTCTTGCCATGGTTCAGCTTTATTAACGAGAAAAAAATTGCGCAGATATTCATTGAAATTTTCGATTCTTCTTGACGCGTATGTGTACGCGTCTTTCAGCGTCGTCTTGGGGCCCGCTTGAACGCCACATTTGGCGAGTAATGCGTCCTTCAAACCGTCTCCGGTCGGTATTTCCCCGTTGATCGACTTGTTGCGATAGCTAAATCCAGCGCCGAGCAGAAGAGCGACTTCTCCCTTCTCGATAAGCGGACAGATCTGGTCTCTAATCACCTGCGCGTCTTCTTCTCTCATGAGTGCTCGGCAAAATTGACAGTTGGGTTCTGGTTGCCAAGGATATCAGACGACGAGTGAGGTGGGCTGATGAGCGCCCCGGTCGACATATGCCGTTCGCACTCGGGATGCACACAGCCACGCTACCTCATTCCTCAGCCGTCGCTTGAATGGACTGCATCTGTTGTGCGAGTTGTTTGCGGAGCGCTGCGGCGTTCGCCTGCGAGCATCCAAGGTGCTTCCGGATGTCACAGACCGTTGCGCGTAACGTTCCGTCGCGGAGACCGGTCAGCACACGGGTGAGGTCATCCACCTCGCGGGCCGCCGGTGAACTGGCCGCATTCCGCCGTCTGGCCGCATCGTTACCGCCGCGCGCGACGATCGTACTAGTCCGCGTTACTGCCGTGACTGGTAGTACGTGACTGGCCGTAACAGCGTTGGCGGTCGTGCTGGCAGGTCGTAGCGCGAGCAGCCAGCAGAAGCAGGCCACCCCCTCGATCACGACGGCAAATGCCATACCGGCGACCAGATCGACGCGACGGGCGGCAACGCCGAAGTCAGTCAACAAGCCGGCAAGCGGATCGGTTTTCGCCGCTGCGCGCTCGGCGTCCGCGCGGTCGAGCGCCAATTCGTGACGCTCCGCCTCGCCTGTCTCGGCGTCTAGTGCTGCGAGGCGCGCATCGAGGGTCGTGCGTTCGATGCGGACCGCCGCGCATCGTTCGCCGCATTTGAGTTCGTTCACGCGAGCCAACCGTGCCACGGTGCGGGCGCGGTCACTGGCGATTTCCGCCAGATTGCGACCGGGAACGGAGGCTACTGGGACGACTTCCGCACGGATCTCGCCGGCGTGTTTCTGTGCCATCACGAAAAACACAGCGTGGCCGTAGCAAGTTGCCGCCATGCAACCGAGCCACAGCGATGCCCCGAGCGTCCGAATGCGCCAGCTATGCGGGCGGCACAGGGCGGGAAGCAGATGGGCGGCGACAACCAGCACGACGCCGACGCAGATCAGCAGCACGCGTTCCGCGAACAACCCGCCGCGCTGCCATCCGGCGACTATCGAGAGACACGCTGCGGTCACTGTGGCCGCGAGTGCGAGTAACACCGGTTGTGCTCTCATTGCTTTTTCGTTGTTCATCACTCCCCCCGGAGCTGGTTAAAGATCAAACCGCAATTCGGTATTGCTTCGCCTCTGCCGTTTAGGTATTGGCAGTTCAGGCGGGAACATTTCGAGCTTCGTGCGATACGTATGACCGCACGTCACGTCATCGCACTGAAAGTCAATCTCCCAATCTGTCTCCGACTTCTTTTCCATCGCTCGCGCGATTCCGCGAGCGCCGCAATGCGGGCAAGCGATCGTAAATCTCACGGCCGGCTCTCCCGATTCATCGTCGTCCGCGCGTTCACCGCGCCGCGCAGCGTCGTCGACGGTCGCACTTCGAGCGACACGCCTTCGCGCGGCCGGGACGACGCCGACAGCGAGAACAGGATTTCGAAGCCCGCCGGCGTGCGATAGCCGCAGTCTTCGCAAACGAAGTACATGCGCCGCAGCGTTGTGGACAGACCTTCGGTGTGGCGTGCGTCAATTTCGCCGCCACAGCACGGGCAATCGATCTTCATTTGTGTCACGGGAATTCCTCGCTCTACAGGTTCCATTGACCCCATTTCACGCCATTCCCTTCCCCGTTGACGCTGATTTCGTCGCTGTTATCCAGATGCGCAACCGGATCGACCACCCCTGGCCGAAGGCTGCGCGTACAGTTATTGACACGAGTCCGAGTGCTCGCGGCTTCGCCGCTGCGCTGAACCTTCCGCCACTCGTAGCGAGTGGCCGGAACAAAAATCTCTGTTTCCTTCGAGTACGCGCACATCCCGTCTACGATGTAAGCAGTGCCCGTTGCTGCAACACCGTGCGGCACCTTGACTGGCGCAATGCCGTACCGGCCTTCGCGGTGCTGTGTGGTGCGTTTAACGTAGATCAGGCGTTCTTCGCCCGCGATGCCGCCCATCGCTCGCGCATATTCAGCCCAGTCCGCCTTGTGGGTTTCGGTCTTCTGCGCCGCATGCCACGCCGCCACGATTTCCGGCGATTCCTCGGCCGGCGGCAAGTCTTCGGCCTTCACACGCCGCAGCTCGCGCCACACGCCGACAGGTGCACCGCCGAACTGTTGAAACTGGCGGATACCCCAAAGCGCGGCCCACGCTTCGACACGCTGCGATGGCGTAATTTCGTCTTCGCCCCACATATCCGCCTGGACGATGTAGCCCTCCTGCGTCTTGTGGTCGCCGACCGCGTGGCCGTCGATATTCTTCGCGATGTACTTCGCGATATAGCCAACTGCCGAGCCCTTGGCGCTGTCGATCCGCTGAAACTTCACGCGCCGTTCCTGCGCGCCTGCCTCATTGCCGGAATCGCGCAGACCATGGGCGCGCATCACCGCGCACACGCGATCGATGTTGTTCGAGAAAATCAGACCGTGCCAGTGCGGTGTGGCGTCGTGGTGCGGCTCGGCCACGCGCATCCCGAAATAGGTCACGCCCTCGCGTTTGAGTTGCGCGCGAATCCGTGCCCACACCTTGCGCAGATACACTTGCCCGTCGCGAGCCGATGCGCCGTTGTATTTCTTGTTTGGAATGAACCGGGAGCCGTTACCCAATTGCCGGATTGCGTGAAAGCGGCTTGGGCAGGTGAGCGTGAACATCACGCCCTCGAAATGAGCCGCCACGGCGAGATCTTCACAGCCGCGCAGACGCGTCATCAGTTCACCGCGCTTGAGTGCTTTGTTGGAAATGCTCTTTGCCGCCAGCTCGGCAAGCGTGAAACGGTGGCCGAGTTCGTTTTCGAGCGAGACCGATTCGAGCGTGGCCGCGTTGCGCCGGTTTTGCGCGATACGCCGGCGCACTGCCTCATCGCTCGCATACGGCTCGGCCTTGTAGTGAACGTAATGCAGGCGGATATTTGAATGTTCCAGCGTGCGGATATGCAACCGCCGCAGTTGGCGGCGCCACCACAGTTCACACTTCACGCGCAGCACCTGTTGCGCCGGATCATCAAACGCTGGCATAGGCACGCCATATGCCGCACAGGTGCGCGCAGCGACCACGAGCGCCTGGGCAACGTTGAGACCCAGCGCACGAAGCACAACATCATTAGCGAGCCTGCGCGCCTTCATGCAGATTTCGTAATCGGAAGCGTCGGGGCGCACCGGCATTGAATCCGGCGCGTGTTCGCCGACAAACGCGCTCATGCTGCGCTCGGCCGCGGCCATATCGAACATGTACGGCGCACCCATCTTGCGGGCGCTTTCGCGCCCCGCGACTTCCGCCGTCCGGTATGCCCGTCGATACCATTTGTACGGGAGGCGCTTACGTGCCTTCTGCACAGCCGGCAGCTTCGGCAGCTCGGTCTCCGCCGCGTTCGCGTAGATCCACATCACTCACCCGCCGCAAGTGAGTCGGCCAGGTGAATTCGTACCCATTTGCGGCGCATACGCGAACAGACAGAACCGTAAATCATTGCGATTCACCCGGCTCAGTCAGGCTTTCCGTTCAGCCAGGCAACACGGCCGGCTGCCTCTTCTGGCGAACCACAATCCGACTCCGGACGCCACTTGCCGGACGGATCGTAGAAACCTACGGTGTAATTCACGCTGGTAAATCCTTCGCTGTCACGGGCGCGCTCGGATTCGATATAGACGTACATTCGTTATCCCCTAGTCGATCAACTACAAACAACCGGCTGCACCGGTACGGCCTAATGGTCCTGCGTCTCTCCATGCACGCCACACCACGCGAGGATGGCAAGTAGCGAGATCAGCCAGATTGCCCACAGGGGCATAGGCCTGTCGAGTTTCGGTTTTTCCATGGAATGCCCTATCGAATGACCCGGCGCCGCCGCGCCATCTTGTTCAGGAGCGGCCGCAGCTCATCCAGCGCACGGGCTGCGGCCAGGTCTCCGCGCGCGGTACGCGCCGGGGCGTACAGGACGAACGGGGGCACCATCACCCCGGCGCCAACGCCAAACGCGGCGAGATCTTCAATCAGTTCGCCGAGTCCCTGCCTCAGCTCGTTGGGTGGGATCGCGGGAATCACACGCGCCCTTTTGTCTCATGCAACGCAGCACTAAGCGCCTCGTCGCGCGTCAGCAGATACGTGCCGCCCAGCTGGATATTTTCTTCGTACCAGTGAATCTGGCGCTTCCCCACCATGAAGTAGCCGCCGCGTGCGTGCTGCTCAAAGTACGGACCACACTCCACGACACCCGGGGCCACTGCTCGCGGCTTCGCCTGTTCGACATCGACATCCGTCATGCGACACCTACGGCGCTCAGGTGCGGGCGCCCTTGTCGGCGCGCATGTATCACATGCCAGCTTGCTGAACGCGCCCGGTAGCGCGCGCGTTGCACTTCGTTGTGTGCATTCAACTCGCGACGAATCGCATCCGACTCGTCGCCCATTACGTTAGTAGTCCGATTCATATTCACTATGAAATCTCCATGGCAATATTGATTGGTTCTGGCTATTCGAACGCGGCGTTCGTGTCGGTTGCGTACTCGATCGTTTTCATTCTGTCCATCCAGCACATGTCACGCCGGACGTCGCGGTCTACTTGTGGACTAAATGAAAAGTTAAGTCCATTTGAGAACAAAGAAGGTGAGATGGGCTGACGTGCGAACGCCGAAGGTGTAAGCGTTTGTTGCAACGAAACTTGCATTTGACCTTCCCTTGTTCAACCCCTTGAACGATGCATTTGGTGAAAGTCGCCCGGCGGCTGGGTAGCTAATCCAACACCGGCGGGGTTGGGAACCGGTTGCCGGGGCGACGGGTGGACTATAGTTCGACACGGTCGAACATGTCAACCATGGTCGAACGTTTGGTTACGCCGAACGTTGCCTCTGGTCGAGCGTTCGGATAGTCTTGACACCGGGTTGAATTAACTGGGGTTGTCAATGAAAACCACGATTGAATGGCTTGACGCTGTTAAGGCTGCTTTGGAATTGCCTTCTGACTATGCTGCCGCTAAGGCGCTGGGCGTCACGCGCTCAACCGTCAGCGCCTATCGCAACGGCAAATCCACCTTCGACGAAGACACCTGCTTTCGGGTCGCGGAGATTCTGGGAGTAAGGGCTTTTGAAGTCGTCGCGGCGACGCACGCTGAGCGCGCCCGCGATGATCGTCACCGCGACTTTTGGATGGACGCTTTGGAAAATTTTTCCAAGGGTTTTCGGTGGCTGGCGCTACCCGCTAACGCTTGTGGGGCTTGGTTCCCGCAGGTGTAACGCCAGCTATTAGTTAGCTAAGCTGTTTATATTATGTCAAATTAAGTTTCACTACCTCATCTACTGTCGTCGCCCGTATCGAGCCCGATACGGCTGCCCCTAACGTTCCGCCTGCCGAACTGCTCGCGTGGGTCGGCGTTCACGCGCCGCATTTTCTGTCGAGCCGGCGCAGCTTCGCGCTGTACGTCCGGGGATGGCACGTTTTCGACCGTGCTCGCGCGCTGGCGGTCGAGCCGCCGCGAATGTGGCGCTCAGGCCGGATGTTTGCGGGCAGTGACCCGCCGGCATACGTGCATGAGAAAACAGCGGCCTGAACTTCAGATGCCCAGAATACAGCAAATAACGTAGTTACAAAAACACCTTGCAGCGGTGTGTTTTTGTAACTACAATAACCATGTGAAGTTCATTTATGAGAACAACCCACGATCCAGCCAAAAGCAGAACCAACGAGGAGAAACACCGCGTTTCCCTAGCTCTCGCCGAAGAGATCGACTGGCCTTCCGTCTGGTGCACACCAGACGACCGGAAAGACTATGGCGAATTGCGCGAGATTGGCTACGCCGTGATCGACGCCCGCCTCTATTGCGTGGTGTTCACGCAGCGCGGTGAAACCTTCAGGGTTATCAGTCTGCGCAAAGCCAACAACCGGGAGATTGAACGTTATGAAAAAGCAACCCAGATTGATCCGTAACACGCCAGAAGAAGAAGCGGCGATCAAGCGCGGCATCGCGGCCGACCCGGACACGTTCGAGCCGACCGATGAGCAGTTCGCGCAGATGAAGCGACGCGGCGGCCGTCCAAAGCTCGCACACCCCAAAGTCGCGGTCACCGTCCGGTACGACGCGGAAATCATCGAGCAATTCAGGGAAAGCGGCGAAGGCTGGCAAACACGCATGAACGACGCGCTGCGCGACTGGCTTAAGACTCACCGCGCGTAAATATCGGTGGCGCTCCATCCAGGCCAGAGGGCGCTAATCGTCACGGTACAAATGTTCGTTGCTGACGTCGCATCTGCCCTGAACGACTGGCAACCGAAAAGCCAGCTTCGAGGACGCGCGTCCCATCTCAAGCCTCACAAGCCAGCCACAGTCGGCAAAGTCGGCCTGTTCTGCTGTCCAGATCGAGCGACGACATGACGCATCTATTAGCTATCCCAACATGCTAAGTTTGCCAATCGCTTTCCGCATGCCCTCGCCGGAAAAGCGTAAGGCAACCGTTCGTTGCAGTTGCCGCCCTCCCCGCGCATAGCTAACGCATCCATGCCATGTCGTCAGCACGCGTCGCCACACTTAATCGCTTAACCAAACGGACCGATACCGATGAACCGCAACCTCGCGACACTATTTCAACGCTGCATGGAGCACCGCCAGTGAAGTACGAAGGCACGCTTCGCAAGCGCATCAAGGAACGGCTCGAGCAAATAATAGAAACAGCCGAACTGATCGGCTTGCTGGTCACCGGAATCGGAACCGCGCTGGCAATGGGTCATCTGATCTGGACGATGGCGAATTCCGGCGACGTCACGCTGACGGACCTGCTGCTGATGTTTCTCTACCTCGAAGTGTTCGCCATGGTGGGGCAATACCTGAAGGCCGGGCAACTGCCCGTGCGCTTTCCGCTCTACATTGCGATGGTTTCGATCGCACGCGACGTTATCCTGCGCGCCGGCACGAATACCAATCTGCATCTCGTTGCATCAGCCGGCGCTATTGTGCTCATAGCTTTAGGGGTACTGCTGATTCGCTACGGTCAGTCGAAATATCCGAGTCATACCAACGAACGACCTGAGGATGGCGGCCACTGAGCGGAGGCCGTTGAACCTCGTCGCCCCCACGCCACCACAGATGCAGCCACGGCGCAGGGTGTTTTCCGCCCTCGCGTCTCAAGCGCTGGGCAACCCCGGGATGCTCACACCAAACGTTTGAAGAATCAGAATAACGTTAAGCACCAGAATGACCACGGTTCCAAGAATCGCCGCCGCGCTAACCAGCCGGCTGGTGGCAAACGCGCCCATGATGTCGCGCCTGCGGGTAAAGATCACCAGCGCAATCATCGGCACGGGAAGCGCAAAACTCAGGACAACCTGGCTATAGACCAGCGCATCGGTGGCATTCACGCCTAACGCGACCACGACAAATGCCGGCGCCATGGTGATCATGCGGCGCAACCACACTGGAATGTGAAAGCCGACAAAACCCTGCATGATCATTTGTCCCGCCATCGTTCCCACCACCGAACTGGAAACGCCGGAGGCAAGCAGCGAAATGAGAAATACCGCAGCCGCACCGGCGCCGAGCAAAGGCGTCAGCATGTGATAGGCCGTTTCAATTTCCGCGATGTCGGGATGCCCCACGTGAAATGCAGCGGACGCCATCACGACCATCGCCATATTGACGAGACCCGCAACCGAGAGGGCAATGACCACCTCACGATTGGAGAACCGCAGCAGCTTGCGGCGACCCTCATCGGTCCGGGCGGGCGCGCGGTTCTGGGTCAGGCCCGAGTGCAGATAGATGGCGTGCGGCATGACGGTGGCGCCGAAAATGCCGACTGCGACTGTCACCGCCTCGCTCGAATGCAACGTTGGCACGAAGGTGCCGTGAGCGGCTGCCGCCCACGATACGTGAACCATGAACAGCTCGACGAGATAGCACAGGGCAATCGCAGCAACGAGGCCCCCGATGATCAGCTCGATTGGTCGGAATCCCTGCTTTTCCGCCAGCAATATCGCGTAGGTGACCACCCCGGTCACCACCATGCCGTCGATCAACGGCAGATGGAACAGGAGCGACAGACCGATTGCCCCGCCAAGGAATTCCGCCAGGTCCGTTGCCATCGCGGCAATTTCACTGACGCCCCACATTGCATACACCACCGGCATCGGGAAATGCTCGCGGCACATCTCGGCGAGATTCCGGTTGGTCACGATACCGAGCCTCGCCGACAGCGCCTGGAACAGCATGGCAATGACGTTGGCCGCCATGACGACCCACAGCAGGGAATAGCCGTACTGCGCGCCTGCCTGAAGATTGGTGGCAAAGTTGCCTGGATCCATGTAGGCAATGGATGCCACGACGGCTGGGCCAGCAAATAAAAATAATCTGCTGAGGCCACCCGCCTTTCGACCGGCCAGCACTTCATTGATTGCACTTACGGTCCGATCCGTTATCCTTATTGAGGCCTGTCCACCGTTCATTATCAAATCCTTCTAGAAAATAATTTCATGTCTGGCTGGTCCCGACCACGGCGAGCGCGCATGGATTCAGATAAGCCTGAGGATATGACACCGGACCACCGGGCCGGAATGACCGCAAAGTGAACAAATATTTATCAATCGGACTAACGGATCGGCGCGGATCGGCGCGGGACGCCCTCGAATCGCAGAAAGGTCGATGTAACCTGGGCAGCGTTGCGGGGGTCTCGTCAGTTAACGAAACCTTATCGAAACGATTCGAATTATTGAATGTTCTTTCCGGCGGATTCCCGGCAACATTGCCTTACGCAAAACGTTCTGGAAATGAATCATGTTGAGCAGAATCACTACCCTCCCCGTCGGTCATACGCCGAATATGCCCGTCCGATCCCTCGCCCGAATGGCGCTAGGGTTTGCGATTGTGCTCGGTGGATTCGCAGTGGCCGCCATACATCTGGTTCAACTGCTCTCTGGCGGCTACTAGCCTGTTTGCATGCGCAGACTTGCGCACGTTCACGCGGAGGATATACCTTAACCACTCGGCTGCGTACCGGAACGTTCGCACGGTGGAAAACCATTTCGTACCCGGACAACGCCCCCAATCAACGTATCGCCAGAGAGGTTGGATCGATGTCCGAAAACATGTCCGATGGTGCGCTTCGGCGAATGGCGTCAATGGTTGCGCTCGTGGTTGCACTGGGACTGGTCGTGATCAAGGTCTGGGCGTGGCTCACAACCGGCTCCATTTCATTGCTGACCTCTGCCGCGGATGGCCTCGTCGATGTCCTCGCCTCTACCGTCACCTTTGCCGGGGTGCGTTATGCGGCGCGCCCTGCCGACCGGGGGCATCGTTATGGGCACGGCAAGGCAGAGGCGGTCGCGGCCTTCGTCCAGGCACTGCTGCTCGCGGCGGCAGCGGTTGGGCTTGGCGTCGAATCGGTTCAGCGTCTCCTGGTTCCTCAGTCTCTGAACCAGACGGGATTCGGCATCTGGGTGATCGTGGCAAGCACCCTGGCCGCGGCCGGACTTGTCGCTATGCAAACGCTCGTGGTCAGGCGCACCGGCTCAACCGCCATTGCCGCAGACCGGGCGCATTACGTGACGGATGTGGCGGTCAACCTTGCCGTGCTGGTTGCGCTGCTGCTCGAACGCTTTCTCGACTGGACCCGGGCCGACGCGCTCGGCGCACTGGCCATTTCCGCCTACATGCTGTGGAATGCGCGGGGCATGGCGGCAGAAGCGTTGCTCCAGTTGCTTGATCGTGAGCTGGATCTCGCCGAGCGGGCACGCGTCGAGGCTGCCGTGCTGGCATGCGACGGCGTGCAAGCCGTTCACGATATCCGGACGCGCAACGGCGGCGACCGGGTTTTTATCGAATTCCACGTGGAAGTCGACGGGGCGCTCACTGTCGCGACGGGTCACACCATCGCCGATCGTGCGGAAAAAACAGTGCAACGCCTGTTCGAGGCTGCCGACGTGACGGCCCACCTGGAGCCCGCCGGCATCGACGACGAACGTCTCGACGATCTGGTCAGGTCAAACACACCCAAAGCCCACTAATCCCCGGAACCCTCCGCCTTCCCCCCGGAGCGCCACAGCGCCATCGCCTCAAAGACCCCGTCGCGTCTCACCAGCGCATGCAACAGCGCCGCCGCCAGGTGAACCACAATCAGCGCAAAGAAGCACAGCGCGAGCGCCCTGTGCGCGTTCCACAGCAGCGTGTGCAAACAGTTGCTATGCGGCAGGAAGGACGGCAAGCGCATCCCGAACACCACGACGGGATAGTCCGCGGCCGACAGCATGCCCCAGCCGATCAGCGGCAGCCCGATCATCAACAGATAGAACGCCAGATGCGACAGACGAGCGGCGAGCTTCATCGGTTCGGGCATCGAGGCCGGCAGCGGCGGCGCGCCGCGCGTCAACCTCACCGCCAGGCGAATCAGCGCCAGCACGAGAATCGCGATGCCCAGCGGCTTGTGGATGGACACCAGCGAAAGATAATCCGGGCGAACGGTGGACACCATCCCGACGCCGATGAACAGCATCGCCAGAATGCAAACCGCCATGAGCCAGTGAAGCACGCGCTGCAGCGGTGTAAAGCGATTGCGGATCGGGCTCATGGCGTGTCTCCTCCGGCCGGATGGTGCGGATAGTCCTTATCCTCGCCGGTGCGCCGGTTGAACGATACGGAATAGGCGGCGGAGCGCGCGGCGGGAAACGGATCGTCCGAGACGTGCATGCCTGGCGGCAAGACGGTTGGATCGAAGTTGAGATCACGACACGGCCCGTCAGCCTCGGGCTCGATGGCGCTGACCACCAGCGTCCCCGCCTCCACCTTGCGTCGATCTTCCGGCCAGGCTTTGCTGGGGTCCGCGGTCGGATCACCGGGATTGGCGAGCGTGACCACCAGCGTCCATCGCTGCGGCGCGCTTTGCACCCGCTGGGTAATATCCGCGGCGAGGAAGTCGGCCCCCTTCGCCTTCAATTGATCCGGGGAGACGGCCTCGGGTTGCGCCGCCGGCACGTAGGACCAGCGTACGGCCTGGTCCTGTCCCGAGGCATTGGTGAAGATGAAGCTATTAAGGCTGTTGTAGCGCTCTTGCGCGTATGAGGCCGTCCACGGTGCGCTGCCGGCCCACGCGCCAAAATTGCCGAGTTCGGGATGCGCAGCAGCAAAATTCTTCATGGCGTCCGGGTCGCTCTTGTTGGCCGAGGCCTGCAGCAGTCCGTAGAAGGCCTGCGGTGTGGCGACCGGGAAGAAGGGTGCGTCGATCATCGCCGAGCGCCATTCGCTTCCATCCGGGGCGACGATGCGCAGACTGAGGCCCCTGACCCGAACCGTAGCGTCCGGCGCTTTGGGATCCTGCGTAGCGAGATTGAAACGGCCCGTGACCGGATACGAGCCAGGGGCGAACATCGGCGCCTTCGACAAGGCCGCACCCGCCCCATTCGATTCGAAGCTGCCGGTAAAGCAGATACCCTTCGAGTGGTTGCGCCGGAAGCCCAGCGCCGCGCCCCCTGGGGGCGCAAGCGCGTTGACGATCTTTGCCGGCGTCAGGCGCCCCGGCGAGAGCCAGCCGGCCGTAAAGGCGAAGGCGGCGACCAGCACGACCACCACGACTGCAATCAGCGCCAGCGAACGAACGGTGGATGGGTTGGAAGTCGGTCTGTCGGTCATCGATCTCTCCCGATGGCGAATGCCGGGAACACCTGCCGGCACAAGTGTAGAACGATCTGGTCAGGTTGCATGGAGCCGTTGCAGTCCAGACAATACACTCGAATTCGTCGGTTGTCCCCACTGCCCGCTTTGGCACGATCACACTCGATCGTGCTTGCCTCGCAACCGGCCGGAGGCGCGGCAGGCTTCGCCCAGGGCCGGCGGCAGTGTGGAAGAGCATCGCACGGAAAGATCAGCCGGTATCCCCGCCCGCGACCGGCAGCACTGTGCCGGTGATATAGCTCGCCTCGTCCGAAGCGAGGAACAGAATGGGAGCGACCTGCTCGTCGATGCTGCCGTAGCGCTTGAGAAAGGTCGATTCGGTGACCTGTTTCACCGCCTCGCCCATCCAGACTTTTTCCTGCTCGCTGTCGCCGGCCGTATTGCGAGGCACGCGCCGCGCAGGCGCGTCGGTGCCGCCGGGCGCGGTCGCGACGACGCGGATGTTGTGCGCCGCGTATTCCATTGCCAGTGACTGCGTCATCGCGTTGACCCCGCCCTTGGCCGCCGAATACGGCACGCGGCGAATCCCACGGGTGGCGTTCGATGAGATATTGACGATGGTTCCGCCGCCGCGCTTGAGCAGGTGCGGCAGCACCGCGTGGCACGCGTACAGCGTGGGCATCAGCGAGCGGCGAATTTCCGCATCGATCTGCGCCGGTTCGAACTCCGCGAACGGACGCATGCGAATCGCTCCACCCACGCCGTTCACCAGGATGTCGATACCGCCAAACTGCCGCACGGCGAACGCCATCGCCGATGCCGCGCCTTCATACGTTTCGAGGTCGGCAACGAACCCGGCTGTGTTTGTTGTGCGAGTGGTGTGCGTGCGTTGCGCTTCGGCGGCAACTTCACAGACGAAGTCGGCGCGATCCACCAACAGCACCTTGCCGCCTTCGGCGGCCGCTCGAAGCGCGACAGCACGACCAATGCCCTGCGCCGCGCCAGTCACGACCATGACCTTGCCGGCGAATCGTTGCGTGTTCATGCGGTCCTCGGCGAAGCGTTGGGCGTGAACTTCTCGTAGTGGAAGCTGTTGGGTTTCATGCCGTTGTCGTCGAAATACTGACGCACGGCATCGACCATCGGCGGCGGTCCGCACAGGTACACGTCGACATCGCCCTCATTCAAGGCCTCGGTCGGAATGTGCTGCGTCACCCAACCCTTGCGCGGATGCGCCGAATCCGCATCGGCGACGACCGTGGCGTAGCTGAAATTCGGCAGCTTCGCCGCGTACGCATCGAGGGCTTCCACCTGCACGAGATCAAGGTCTCGCGTCACGCCATAGATCAGATGAACCTTCTGCTGCGAAGCGACGCGCGCCAGCACTTCCAGCATCGCCAGAAACGGTGCCAGGCCCGTACCGCCCGCGAGGAACAGCAACGGCCGCTCCACGGCGCGCAGATAGAAACTCCCCAGCGGTCCGGTCAGTTCCACCCTGTTGCCGGGGCATGCGGATTCGAGCCAGGTACTCATCACACCGCCGGGAATCTTCTTGATCAGAAAGCGGATTCTCGACTCACCCGGCGCCGATGAAAAGGAATACGAACGATGCTGTGCGCTGCCGGGAACATCGATGTTGACGTACTGACCCGGCAGGAACACCGGTGCCGTGGCCTCCACGTCGAGCTCGAGCACGACGGCTGCGTCGTTGTGCGGCTCGATCTTCGATACCGTCGCGGCGAACCTGCTCTGTCCCGTCTTGCACACATTGGACGAGGCCGGCACGGCAATCACACAGTCGCTTTGCGGCACCATCTGGCAGGTAAGGACGAGACCGCTGCTCTTCTCGTCGTCGCTGAGGGCGTCCTCGATATAGTCGTCTCCCAGATCGTAGCGACCGCTTTCGGCGCGGCACTTGCAGGTGCCGCACACGCCGTCGGAGCAATCCATCGGCAGGTTGATTCTGGCGCGAAAGGCGGCATCGAGCACCTTCTCGCCGGCCTTGCATTCGACGAAGCGGGTCACGCCGTCCTCGAAATTCAGTGCAATGGTGTAGCTGGACATGCTGTCTCCTTCCCTTCTCATCTCTTTCCGGCACTCGACCTCAAACGTGGTAGACGTCGAGCACCTGGCGGATGTAGTCGTTCTTCAGCACGATTCGCTTGCTGGCGATCAGCAGCCCGTCATTGACCTTTCGCAGGGTGACGAACATCGTGCCGAAGAAATGATCGGTGGTTTTGTAGCGGTGATTGAGCGTGTTGAAGTTGTAGCGCACGTCGACTTCATTGCCGCGTTCGGCCAGCACTTCCACATTCGTCACGTTATGGCTGGTGCGCGGTTCGGGCATCGACGCCCCGCTACGCTCGGTCTTGATGCGAAACACGCGGTCTTCCAGGCCGCCACGGTCCGGGTAATACATCAGCGAGATCTGGCTCTCGTGATCATCGGTAAGCTGGTCGTCGTCATCCCACGCCGGCATCCAGTAGGTGACGTCTTCCGTATAGCAGGCCAGCCACTCGTCCCACTGACGGTCATCCAGCAGACGCGCTTCGCGGTACAGCGTGGCGCAGATTGTCGGGTAGTCGAAGCTCATGCCGAGACTCCCTCTTGTTCTTTTTTCAACGCCTCGCGCATCACGTGCAGCCAGTATTCGTGCTGGCACACAAAGAGGCCCTCGTCCTCGCTCCGCTCGCCGGAGATCAGCGGCTTGAGGCCCATGCTCTTCGCGTTTGCGTCCGGGCCGTCGACCCACAACGGCGCGCCGCGCGAAAGGTCGTTCCACAACGCGGCGGTACCGGCATAACCCGCCTGACACGCGCGGAACTCTTCCAGGTCGTCGGCGGTACCCATTCCCGTGACGTTGAAGAAATCCTCATACTGGCGGATACGCGTGGCGCGGTCGGCGGCGCTCTCGCCCTTTGGCGCAAAACAGAAGATGGTGACTTCGGTCTGGTCTACGGAGAGCGGACGCACCACACGAATCTGGGTGCTGAACTGGTCCATCAGAAACACGTTCGGATACAGGCACAGGTTTCGTGTCTGGTTGACGATGAATTTCGCCTTTTCTTCGCCGACGCGTGCGCCGATTTCTTCGCGGTACTGATAAACCGGACGCACTTCCGGGTTCATCGTGTTGGTCCACAGCAGGATGTGGCCGTGTTCGAACCCATACACGCCGGCTACCGACCGGCTCCAGCCATTCGCATCCACCGCCTTGGTGCCGTCGACCTTGCGCCGGTCCATCGTCGCAGCGTAGTTCCAGTGCACGGTGCTGACGTGGTAGCCGTCGCAACCGTTCTCCATCTGCATCTTCCAGTTGCCGTCGTAGATGTACGAGGAGTTGCCGCGCAACACTTCGAGCCCATCCGGCGCCTGGTCGACAATCTGGTCGATGATGACCCGGGTCTCGCCGAGGTAGTCCTCCAAGGGCAGCACATCGGCGTTGAGGCTGCCGAACAGGAAGCCACGATAGCTCTGAAAACGCGCGACCTTTTTCAGGTCATGCGAGCCGTTGGTGTTGAATTGCACCGGATATTCGGTGGTCTTCGCATCCTTCACTTTCAGCAGCTTGCCGGTATTGGAGAAACTCCAGCCGTGGAACGGACAGGTGAAGCTGCCTTTATTGCCGTGCTTTCGCCTGCACAGCATCGCCCCTTTGTGCGCGCAGGCGTTGATGACCGCGTGCAGCTCACCGCCCTTGTCGCGGGTGACCACTACGGGCTGGCGGCCGATCCACGTGGTGTAGTAATCGTTGGGGTTGGGAATCTGGCTTTCGTGCGCCAGGTAGACCCAATTGCTCTCGAAGATGTGTTTCATCTCGAGCTCGAATAAATCGGCGTGGGTGAAGATGTCGCGACGGCAACGGAATACACCGCTCTGCCTGTCGTCCTGAACGGCGGTGTGCAGCAGTTCATCCAGTTGCCTGGCTTTGTCGGTAGTGGCGGCCATGTGTGCGCTCCGTATGCCGGGGTTAACCCTTGATTCAGCATCCGCCATTCATGCCTGAAAGGTATAATTCGGTGCTGAAACATCGTGTGAAGTCAGAATAATGGACGTCAAAACGGCCCGTCCAACACCGATTTAGTATTGGCCTATATCCTGGAGGTATTGAGATGGAGTTGCGACATCTTCGCTATTTCGTCGCGGTGGCCGAGGAACGCAATTTCACGCGCGCGGCGCAGCGATTGCACATGGCTCAGCCCCCTCTGAGCCGCCAGATACAACAGCTCGAAGAAACGCTTGGCGTGCAGCTATTCGAGCGCAACTCGCGCCCGTTGAAGCTGACGGAGACGGGCAAGTTCTTCTATTCGCATGCCGTGCAGTTGCTGGCTCAGACCGCCGAGCTCGAATCCATGACGAGGCGCGTGGGCAATATCGAGCGGAGTCTCTCCGTCGGGTTTGTGGGCTCGACGCTATACGGCATGCTGCCCAAAATCATCCGCCGCTTCCGCGACGAGAACACCACGGTCGAACTCAGCCTCCACGAGATGTCGACAATGGACCAGATCCGCGCGTTGAAGGATGGCCGGATCGATGTCGGGTTTGGCCGGATTCGACTCGAAGACGCGAGCATCCGCCGGGTGATTCTTCGCGAGGAGAAGATGATCGTTGCCCTTCCGGAGGGCCATCCGCTCTCGCTCGCCAAGCCGGTCCTGGCGCTTGGCGATCTGGTCAACGAGACGCTGATCATTTTCCCGAAGGCGCCAAGACCCAGTTACGCGGACCAGGTGCTTGCGGCGTTCCAGGACCGTGCGCTCAAGCCGCGGCGGATCTATGAGGTGCGAGAACTGCAGATTGCGCTAGGGCTCGTCGCAGCGGGGGAAGGCATTGCTGTCGTACCGAGCAGCGTGTACGGCCTGAAGCGCGACGATGTGAGCTACAAGGAGCTGGACGATCCCACACTGGTATCGCCTATCATCATGAGCATGCGTGCGCTCGACGAGTCGCGCGACATCCGCGAGATGCTTGAACTGATCTACCGGCTGTACGAGGAAGCACAGATACCCCATGTACCTCGTATCGCCACGTCCTGAAGGCAAGGAGCCAGGACAAGGGCGCGGCTCGAAGGGATGGAGACGGTCCCCGTCGCAGCCGGCAACCGGCTGAAAAAAATTGCTCCTCGCTGTAACCAGGGCTTCGTCATCGACGAATTAACGGTTGTATCCACCACGGGTACCTTCCATTCCAACCCTGGAGAAATTCCATGTCCGCAAAGACCACCGTCAGTTCCACACTGCTCGCCGGCGTCGTCGCCAGCCTGCTCGCTTCGGTCGCTCACGCCGCGCCGCTTACGCCGGCCGAAGCGAGCGCCGCTGTCGCCGCTCACAAGGAGAAGTGCTATGGCGTCGCCCTCAAAGGGCAGAACGACTGCGCCGCCGGTCCCGGCACGACCTGCCAGGGAACGTCCGCGACGGACTTCCAGGGTAACTCGTGGAAGTTCGTCCAGGGCGGCACCTGCACGAGCATCGAAGTGCCGGGCGGTGGCCATGGCTCGCTCACTCCGCTGAAGTCCTGATCCCAGCAACGACGCAAGCAAGGGTGCGGCCATGAACAATATCCCCAGCATCACCGCGGTGGGCGAGTCGGGCCGTCACCATGGCGTCACGCGTGCCGCTCAGGGGCCGGCCGGCACCAGTTTCAAGCACGAACACCTGGCCGCGATTCTCGCGGACGGACTGAAGGATGGCTTCTTCGAGGTTCACGCTGAAAACTATATGGGCGCCGGCGGCCCACCGCACCGGGCACTGACGGCCATCCGCGAGCACTATCCGCTCTCCCTTCACGGTGTATGCATGTCGATCGGCGGGCCTGACGTACTGGACGTCGCGCATCTGGCGCGCTTTCGCGAACTGGTGATCCGCTACGAGCCCATGCTGGTTTCCGAGCACCTGGCGTGGTCGTCGCACGGCGGCCAGTTCTTCAACGATCTCCTGCCTTTGCCGTACACGCAAGCCACGCTCGAACAGGTGTGCGAGCACATCGATCAGGTCCAGGCTGCGATCAAACGCCCTCTCCTGCTTGAGAATCCGTCGACCTATGTCGCTTTCGCGTCCTCGACCTTGAGCGAAGCCGAATTTATCCGCATGGTCGTTCAACGGACCGGCTGCGGTCTGTTGCTGGACGTCAATAACGTGTTTGTTTCGGCAAGCAATCATGGTTTTTCCGCCGCAGCGTATCTTGATGCATTGCCGCTTGAAGCGGTGGGTGAAATACACCTCGCGGGACATAGCGAACAACACGACGACGAAAACGAACCGCTGCTGATCGATAGCCACGACTGCGCCATTTCCAGTTCCGTCTGGGGCCTCTATCGGGATGTCGTTTCGCGCATTGGCGCGAAGCCGACGCTGGTCGAGTGGGACAGCAACCTTCCCAGTTGGCCCGTGTTGCGCGCTCAGGCGCTGTCGGCACGGAACATCATGTCTCCTGGCTACGCTCAAGCGGACCGGACTATCAAAACCGGTACCCAATCCCCACGAACCCGATCCATGGATCAGCCGTGATCCGCGTCTTGTTGGACAACACCGTCTGACCGTTGGCCGCGACGGAGTCGATCGTCGCGTTTGTCTTGACCCGAAGACGTAAACACGCCCGCAGCCGAACTGCTGCGCAACGAGGTTGCCGAAGAGGAACCGAAATCGAGCCACGTCCCGCCCATTGTCGAGATCAAGCTACCCGCACTCTGTCCCATCGCGCTTGAACACAGCGCGACCGATATTATCGCAAGGCCCGTGGATACCGTCTTCTTCATCGTCTCACTCCAGTTAATATGCAATCCGAAATATCATGTGTACCTGCTCAGATGAGTGCGATCCGTGCGTCGCGCGCTGTTCCGCTTCAGTCAGGTTCAGTTGAAAGCGGCACGCCAGACCCATGGGTTTGTGCACTGCAATGCAATTCCATCCATGACATAGGGCCCTGCCTACGGAGGTTGGGCGTATGATTTATGAACCTATGGTGTCTCAGCGCTGCCCCACGCAGAATCCCCCTTTAAGGGGAGCGCAATCGTATAGACGGGAAACGGTAGTCAGGGTCAACCCGAATGTCTGGAGCAACCGATGCACGCGACAGAAGCGATTCGTCCCAATAGCGCCCCGCTCTTTCTCGCCACGAAGGTCCTTCCGCCACGCTTGCGCGCCGGGCTGATCGACCGGCCGCGGCTCGTCCTGCTCTCCGAAAAGGCGGAATACGCGCGGCTGACCGTCATCAAGGCGCCGGCCGGGTACGGCAAGACGTCGCTGGCGCTCACGTGGCTCAAGCGCTTCAGTTCAGGTGGAGCGCTTGCCGCCTGGCTGTCGCTCGACGCCGACGACGACGAACCCACCCGCTTCTTCCATCACCTGGCGCGCGCCTTGCACAATGCATGCGCGAGCGTCGGCGCATCGGCAATCAGTCTCACGTCGGAGGCCTCGCTGCCGCAGGCGCAAACCGTGGTGGCGACGCTGATCAACGAACTGATCGACGTCGACGAAGAGGTCTATCTGTTTGTCGACGACTATCACCTGATCGGCCAGCCCGTCATTCACGACGCGATGTCGTTCTTCATCGCGAATGCATCGTCGAACGTGCACGTGGTGATCTGCACGCGGACCGATCCGCCTCTCCCGCTTGCGCGGCTCGGAGCGGCCAATGATCTGCTCGAAATCGACGCGTCGACACTCCGCTTCAATTTCGACGAAACACAGTGCTTCATCGAACACGAGTGCCCCGGTGCGCTACAGGCGGCCAGCGTCAAATCGCTGTTCGTCAGAACGGAGGGTTGGGCCGCCGCGCTGCGAATTTCCACGTCGGCGTTATCGCGCGACGAATACAAGCGCGATTCGGACATTAGCGTGCCCACGGGCGCGTCGCGGCCGTTCGCCGCCTACCTCGAAGACATGCTGAGGCGCTTGCCCGCCGACATGGTCGGCTTCATGTTGCGCACCTCCATCCTCGAGCGTCTCACCGCGCCGCTATGCGAAGCAGTCACAGGCCTCGACGCCAGGCAAGGCCTGCTGGACACGATTGCCGCGCGCCAGTTGCTGCTGGAGCCGCTCGATATCGAAGGACGCTGGTTCCGCTATCACCATCTGATGGGCGACTACTTGCGCCGCCGCCTCGAAACGCAGCATCGCGACGAACTGGCGGAGTTGCATCGCCGTGCGTGCGCGTGGTACGCCGGACAGTCGCTATGGACGGACGCCGTCAAACACGCCATTGCGGCGGGCGACACGGAAAAGGCGGTCTCGTTGATGGGCCATTGCGCGATGGCACTCGTCAGGAAAGGCGATCTGCTGACGCTGCTTGGCTGGCAAAGGCAGTTTCCGGCGGCACTAATGCGTGGGCAAGTCAAGATCAGCCTTGCGATCGCATGGGGGCTGGCGCTCGCCATGCGCTTCGACGAAGCGCTCGCGATGCTGGATACGATCGAAGCCGACGCCGGCGCAGGCGATGAAGCAGACAATACGCGCTGGGAATGCCTTGGCATCCGCTCGGTGGTCGCCGGCTTGCAGGACGATGCGCCGCGCGCGCTGGCACTGGCTCAGCGCTGTCTCGCACGGCCCTCCACCGACAGTTGGACCACCAACGCGGCGTCCAACGTTGCACGCTTCGGACACTGGAAAGCAGGCAATCTCGAAGCGCTGTATGCGACGCCCTGGATCCCCGATTCGATAGACGAAGACCAGCGCAACGTGTTCGCGTCTGTCTACCGGCTGTGCCTGCTCGGCCACGCCGAGATGCAACAGATGCACTTCGGGTTCGCCGAGCGCTATTTCAGCGAATCGATGCAGCTAGCCGAGCGCTATGCCGGTCCAAAGTCCATTTCAGCCGCACTCTGTGCGCCGATGCTTGCCCACATCTGGTACGAACAGGGCCGGCTGGATGAAGCGGAAGCCTTGCTGGTCGAGCTGATGCCTGCGATCGACCTGGCGGTGCTGCTCGACAGCGTATTCATCGCGTATCGCGTGCTGGTTCGCATCGCTATCGCCCGGTCCAATCTGGAACAGGCCCACGCGCTACTCAATCAGGCCCAGACCCTGGGTTACGCCCGCGGCTGGAACAGGCTGCTTGCAGGCGTCGCCGTCGAACGGACACGGCTCTACCTCAAGGAAGGCCGAATCACGGAGGCCGCGGCATGTGTGGGTCAACTGGAGCAGCTCGTAGCCGCTCTAATGGCCGCTGCAGATCCGGTTTCCCCGGAGATTGACACGTTTCGCGCCCTCGCGGTCGGATGGTTGGCGATGGCCCAGAACCGCACGGAAGACGCGGTCGGCTCGTTGACCTCGGCCTTGCACAGCGTCGAAGAGCGGCATGGCGATTACCTTGCGCTCCGGTTGCGGACGGTGCTAGCCCTCATCTGGCTGCGCGGGAACGAACCGGCGCGCGCCGTCGAAGTTTTTCGCGGCGTCCTGAACGCCAACACGGACATTTACCGCTCGATTCTGGATCAGGGACCGGAAGTCGGACCGCTTCTGCAGGCCGTGCGCGACGACACGCGCGTCACGCCGCAAACGAAAGCGACCGTCGCCTACATCGATCGTCTGCTGGATGGCTGGCGAGCGCTGTACGGACCGGCAATCAAGCCCGCGCGCGAAATCGAATATGAACCGTTGAGCGCGCGGGAGCGCGGCATTCTCGAACTCATCGCTCAAGGCCAGTCGAACAAGGAAATCGCCCGCACCCTCGGGATCGCTCCCGAGACGGTCAAGACCCACGTCAAGAACATGTTCATCAAACTGGCTGTCGACAAGCGGGCGCAAGCTGTCGCACGAGCCCAGGCCATGGGGCTGGTTGCCACCGTCTAACCCGGTGCGGCGGGTTCTTCATCTTGCGAGCACGAGCATGGCGGCATGGAGCAGCACGCCAACCATCCCCCCGACGAACGTGCCGTTGATGCGGATAAACTGCAGGTCGCGCCCGATTTCCGTTTCGATCTTGCGACTGACTTCATCCGCTTTCCAGCTCTGCACCACCTCGGTAATCAGTGCGGACAACTGACGTCCGTAGCGCGTGACGAGTTTGTCGGCCAGCGCAAGCCACCACGCGTTCAGCTTGCGCTGAATCGCAGGATCGCGACGGAGGGTCCTGCCGAACGAAACCAGCAGGACCGCCAGCGCGTTGCGACTCTCCGCATCTTTGGGGCCGAGTCGGGTGGTTGACCACGCACGCACATGCTCGAGCATCGCGCGGCGACTGTCTGCCTTCCTGACATGGCGGATACAGTCGCGCATCAGGATGTGGCCGAAGCGCCGGTACTGGGAAGAGGTCTGCAATTGCGAAATGAGCGCCTGCAGCGCAGCGTCGAGCTGGCGACGAAGCTCATGCTCAGGATTGCCCGCCACTTCCCCAAGAAGCGCGACGATGCCTTCGATAAACTTCCTGACGATATAGGCGTCGAGCGGCGCCGGCGTGTAAAGCGACGCCTCGCTGAACTTGGCCCTGATCACGCCCGCGTTCGACGTCAGCCATGCCTTCAGCGCCTCGAGGCCGCAATCCAGCAACGGTTGATGTCGACCGGCATCGGTCAGCAACTGCAAAAGACGACCGCTTGCGCGCGACAGATCCAGCGTGTGCAAATGCGGTATGACGAACCCTTCGAATAGCCGCTGCAGGTCGTCCTCATCCATACCGTCGAGCAATTCCACCAGCGAGTCCATGGCGACATCGGCCACACCGCGGCTGTTGCTCGGACGCGCAAGCCATCGGCCAAGCGCCTGGGTGGCGTTATAGCCGGCCAGCCTGAGCATCAGGAAGTCCGGTGCGAGGAAATTTTCATGGACGAAGTCGCCGAGGCGCTCGGCGATCCGCTGCTGGTTTTGCGAAATGATGGCCGTATGAGGAACGCGCAATCCCAAAGGACGACGGAACAAGGCGACGACCGCATACCAGTCCGCGATCGCGCCGACCGTGCCCGCCTCGGCAAACGCCCGCGGCCAGACGAGCCAGCCGTGAGCGCCCTGGTAGAGGTTACACGCCACCAACACGATCATCATCAAGGCCAGCAGGCTTGTCGCCGTCCAGCGCATCTGCTTGAGACGTCGCAAGGCCTGCTCTTCGCGCGCGTCCGCCGCCGGCCGCGCACTCCCGCCGCTGTCCGCGAAGAAACTCAACTCGACTCCAGCAGGAGAAACTTGCGTACCACCGGCGCGACTTCGCTAGCTCGCGAGATGAGGAACAGGTGGCCGTCATCAATTACGTAGAGCGTCGCATCGCGGATACGGGCGGCCAGAATCTTCGCATTTGTCAGCGGCACGATAGGATCGTCGCTACCGTGCATGACCAGGGTTCTCTGCCGCAGGGCGCCGAGCCAGGGCAAGCTGCTCCAGCCCGAAACGGCAAACAGCTGATAGAAATAGCCACGGCCACGCGGCGGCTGGATGTGCTTGCTGTGCGCCGCCAGCAACGCCGGATCGCGCCGGTAAGCACCGCCATATATCTCGGCGCCGATTTGCTGCAGATAGGCGGGATCGGTGTACCGTCGTGGCCCGATCAGCTTGGACAGCACCGACCATTTCCCCGGCACCATGATGACGCCAGGTGAAGTGGCCGCGAGAATCAGCCTGCGACAACGTTCGGGGTACAGGCGCGCAAACTGCTGCGCAAGCGCGCCGCCCCACGATACGCCCAGCACGTCGACCACGCCGGTATAACCGAGCCGCGACAGCAGCTTGTCCGTCAGCACGGACAAGGTCGAAAAACGATAGGGCACCACGGGCGCAGGCGACCCTCCAACACCCGGAATGTCGAAGACAATTCCACCCACATCGTCAAGCGCTGTGACGAAAGGCTCCACCAGTTCGAGATTGGCGCCGATGCCGTTGAAAATGAGCAACGGGGGCGAGGCGTCGCTGCCACGCCATGTCGCCACGCGCAACCTCTGCCCATCCAGATCGATCGTCTGGATTTGCATGCTGCAAGCGGACTCAGAGCTCGTATGCATTTCTATGTTCCGGATGATCTTCTGGACGGACACTGGGTGGGTGAAGTGGGCAAGCCGGTGGGCATGCCGGATTACTGCTTAGGTTGAAGACGCGCCTTCAGCTCTTCAGCATGCTCCGCCACGCGCTTCGTGACGACGGCAAAACTGTCCGACTGCGCGCGGTATGCCGTCTCGGCGAGCGCCTGCATATCCACGAGCGCCTTGTGCAGCGCCTGCTGGACCACCTCGCCCGCGTTTGCCGCGGACTGGGCGCCGAACGGAGGCACGCAGCCGGCCAGCGATTGCAACTCGCTCAGCGTCGTACGGAGGATCTCCGACTGCTTCTGAGCCAGCGACTGTACGCCTGCGAGCGCGGTGGTGTTGGCTTCGGCAATCGCTTCGATATCCTTACGGCTAGAATCGAGGATGGCCCCGACGTCGACGCCGGGCAGCTTGAATTGCCCGATGACTTTCTTGTACTCGGCGAAAATGCTATTCGGATTGGTTGCATCCATGATCAATACTCCATAGTAACTGCGTTAAAAAAACGTTTTCATTGCGTGGCAATCGTTGCGCTCACGCTTCCATGACGTAGGTCCCAGGCGCCTTCACGCCGGCCGGATACCGTTCGCTGCCAGGCGACGCCGGCGCGAGGCGGCGCTCGCCGGACCGGTCCGCAAGCCACTTGCACCAGTTGTCCCACCACGTGCCTTTTTCAGTCTGGGCATTGGCGAGCCAGGCGTCGGCACTGCCCTGCAGGTTGGGATTGAGGAAGAACTTCGCCTTCGGATTGCCGGGCGGGTTGATCAGGCTTTGTATATGGCCGCTCGAACTCAGCACAAAGCGCGTGTCGCCGCCGAATGCGCGCGCGGTGTTGTAGACACCCATCCACGGCGTGATGTGGTCGGTCATGCCGGCCACCACGTACTTGTCGCACGTCACGTCGGACAGGTCGATCGGCGTGCCCAACACCGTCAGCGCACGAGGCTTGCTGAACAGATTGCCCGTGAAAATATCGAGCAACTGGCCGTGCATGCGTGCCGGCAACCGGGTGGCGTCGTTGTTCCAGTACAGGATGTCGAATGCGGGCGGCGCCTTGCCCAACAGATAATTGTTCACCCAGTAGTTCCAGACGAGATCGTTCGGTCTCATCCATGCGAACACGCGGCCCATTTCTTCGCCGGCCAGCACGCCTTTCGCCGTGCTGTTTTGCTTCGCGGCCGCGATGGCCTCGGGCGTGGCAAAGAGACCCAGTTGCGAGTCGGCGGTATTGTCGAGAACCGCGACCATCAGCGTCGCGGCGTTGACGCGCTGCTCTCCCCGGCTTGCGAGGTGGCCGAGAAGCGCCGAAATCGTCATCGCACCGGAGCAGGCGCCATGCAGATTGATGTCCTCGCTGCCGGTGATGTCGCGCACGGCCTCGAGCGCTTCGAGCAACGCCGCGACATAGGTGTCGAGATCCCAATGACTCTGCGCGGCGGTAGGATTGCGCCAGCTCACCACGAAGACCTGAAACTCGTTCTTCACCAGATAGTTGACGATGCTCTTGCCTTCGGACAGATCGAAGACATAGAACTTGTTGATCTGCGGCGGCACGATCAGTTGAGGCCGGGCGTACACCTGCTCCGTGGCCGGCGCGTACTGGATCAGCTCAAGCACTTCGTTGCGAAACACCACCGCGCCCGCCGAGGTGGCCAGGTTTTCGCCCACCTTGAACGCCGTCTTGTCGACCTGGGCCGGCATGCCCTGATTCTGAAGCATGTCCGTCACGAGGTTCTTCACGCCGCCCAGCAGGCTCGCGCCGCCCGAATCGATGATCCGTTTGAGCGCTGCCGGATTGCCGAGCAAGGTGTTGGTCGGCGACAAGGCATCGGTGAGGAGCGACAGAACGAACTGCGCCCGCTCCTTGGTCGCCGCATCGAGTGCGGAGCGGTCCACAAACCCGGTCAGCGCGTTACGCCATGCCATGTACCCTTGAAGCGTCATGCGGTACAGCGAGTTGTCCTGCCAGGCAGGGTCGGCAAAGCGTTTGTCGCCTTGAGGCGGTGCGCAGTTCGCACTGCCTCCCAGCACCGCGAGCAGATCGCGGACCAGCGCCGCCTCCTGTTCCACCAGCAAGGCAGGTTGCCGTAGTGCTTGCGCGCCGATCTGCTGTGCGGTGGCAAACACGTCGCGCGGCCGCAACCCGACAAACGGATTGGGTCCCAATATGCCCTCGGCGGCAGACGCCGCGACATCGTCCGGGTTCTGACGCCCTGTGTTTCCTTCAGTGCTTGCCGCCATGCTGCTGCTCCTCACTCATCTCTTTCCGACTCTTGAACGACGGTGCCTCGACGACCAGCATCGCCAGCGTCTCCGCGATCAACGCGGGCTTGTCCTCGCCTTTGATCTGCAACTCGCTCATCGTCTTGACGATGATCCGGCCGCCGTCCTTACGTTCGACCGACACCAGCGTCACGCGACTGCGCACCCTCGCTCCGGCCTTCACCGGCGCCATGAAACGCACCTTGTCCAGACCGTAGTTCACGCCTGCCGATGCATCCTCGGGCACAATGCCGATTTCGATGGCGAGTCCCGCCAGCAGCGAAAGCGTCAGGTAGCCATGGGCGATCGTGCCGCGATAGGGGCTTTCGCGTTTCGCACGCTCGACGTCGACGTGAATCCACTGCCTGTCGTCCGTGCATGCCGCGAAGTTGTCGATGCGGGCCTGATCGACCACGACCCAGTCCGACACGCCCAGCTCACGGCCAATGAAGTCTTCGAGCGTCGCGACGCTGTAGTTTTCGATGCTCATCGTGCAGACTCCTGGTGCGAAGTGAACTGCTCGCGCAACCACTTCTTGTTGGTCTTGCCCACGCTGGTTTTCTCGAGCGCGTCCACAAACCTGACCTTCTGCGGCACCGCATACTTTGAAATGCGTCCCGTCGTGGCAAACTCCATCACGTGCTGCTTGATCTCGTCTTCCGTGACGACCGTGCCCGCCTTGAGCACTACCAGGGCAACCGGCCGCTCGCCCCACCTCTCGTCCTTGATCCCGATCACCGCGACTTCGGCAACGCCGGGGTGCCGTGAAATCAGGCTCTCGATTTCAAGCGACGAGACCCACTCCCCGCCCGACTTGATGACGTCCTTGATGCGGTCGGTGATCTGAACGCTGCCGGTCGGGTCGATGTTGGCGATATCCTGTGTATGCAGATAGCCGCCTGCCCACAGGTCCGTGGATGCCTGAGGATTGTTCAGATAGCCCTGCGTCAACCACGGAGCGCGCGCGACGATCTCGCCGAACGCCTTGCCGTCGTGTGCGACCTCGTCCATCGCGTCGTCGACGATGCGCAGATCGACGAGCGGAACGGGATACCCGGCCTTGCAACGCAGCCGCACTTCCTCCTCGGGATCGAGCGTTCCGCTGTGCGGCGGCAACTGGGCAAGGCTCAACACGGGGCAGGTCTCCGACATGCCATAGCCGGTGAATACGTCGATGCCGCAATCGAGCGCCGCGCGGGCGAGACCATGCGGCAACGCCCCACCCCCGATGATCACTTTCCACTTGCTGAAGTCCGTCTGCTTTGCGTCGTCGGCGGACAGCAGCATGTGCAGGATCGTGCCCACGCAATGCGAGAACGTGACGCCCTCGTCGCGCACGAGCTGCAGAAGGCGCTCCGGCACGTAGCGGCCCGGATAGACCTGCTTCACGCCGAGGACCGTGGCGATGTACGGCATTCCCCATGCATGCACATGGAACATCGGCGTCAACGGCATGTACACGTCACCGCGGTGGAAACGCTGACCCGATTCCGGGCTCGACAACGCCGCCATCAACGTGATGGTGTGCAACACCAGTTGCCGATGCGAGAAGTACACGCCCTTGGGCAGACCCGTCGTCCCCGTGGTGTAAAAGGTGGTGGCGCGAGTGTTCTCATCGAAGTCCGGAAAGTCGAAACTCGTCGGACTTTGCGCGAGCATCGTTTCGTATTCCGTAGCGAAGGCAATCGAATGAGCGCAGCTATCGCTGCCCGGTTCGTCGATCCACACGAAGGTGCGAACCGTCTCAAGCTGATCCTTGATCGCCTCGACTACCGGCAGGAAGTCGGTATGAACGAACAGGACCTCTGCGCCCGCATGGTTGATGGTGTAGGCGATCTCCGCGTGCGACAGCCGCACATTGACGGTCTGAAGCACCGCGCCCATCATCGGCACAGCGAAATACGACTCCAGATAACGGTGGCTGTCCCAATCCATAACCGCCACCGTCGTGCCGTACCGTACGCCTAACTGATGGAGCCCGTTGGCAAGGCGCGCGATGCGCTCGCGCAGGGTGGCATAGTTCATCCGCACCTGATCGCGGTAGACGATCTCCTGCTGCTGCGCCTGAACGAACGGCGTATGAAGCAGCTGCTTGATCAGCAGCGGATAGGCATAGGGTGATGGCGTCGAGTGCTGCGCGGCGTCCTGCATAGATGTCTCCTTCAAGCGGGAAATAAGTCGGGCTGACACAGGTCAACGAGGCTTATCACGCACGGTGGCACCCCGATTGACGCCATCATGAAATCCGGCACGAGAAACGGCCATCCCCTGAACAGGGGAGCCTGGTGGGGCGAGGAGTACATGGGCCCGGGGTCCGATGGAACCCCAATAGCAGGCCTCTGAGAGTAATGCGGGAAGCGGAGAAACGATCGAGCGGTGCATCCGGTCGGCGCCGGCAGCGCCGACCGGCCGGAGGCGCGCCATTCAGCGCGTCAAATGCGATGATTCAACGGCGCTTCATCTTGATGACGCGCGAAATCTGGCCCAGCGTAAAGCCACTGTTCCTGACGTACTTTTCGTAATCGAGCGGCGCGGTCAGCGATTCGTCCGTGACGTACTCGCCCATATAGCGAAAGCGGTCGGATGCCGTTCGCACGAATACCGGAACCGGGTCCGTCTGCCGCGCAAGCGTTCGACCGGCCGCGCGGGCGGCGGCACTGCCGTCGCACACAATGACGTCCGGGGCATAGGGGTTCAGATCCTGGCGCAATCGCGCGGCCACGACCTTGCCGCCCTTCACGGGCAGGAAGGCCTGCTTGCATCCCCCCGTTACGCTGTGAATGTCTTCCCGGGAATATTCCTTGCCGATTTCAAACATGAGTTCGCTCCTGACAATAACGCCTGACTAAGGCCTAGCGGCGTCAAGCGGAGCGATGATATCGGCCTCCATCTAAATCCGTTGTAAAGAGTGTGAGCGGTTGAGTAAAGGAAGTATGCAAAGCCGTTTCCGCACGTTGCGAATTTGCCATCCACCGGATGGTGTCGGCTTTTCCATATTTTTGTTCGGATTCCTCAGGCATTCTCTTCGCCGCTTGCCCGGCGTTCACGACAACATGCAGTTGCGCGAGTTGCCGGGCGGATTCCGCTTCGCGCGGCTTTGCGGCGTTCTCACGTCGTCAGCACGTTCTCCGGCAATTTGTTAATCTCGCTTCGACACCCCTATTCCCACGATGCAAGGAGCGTGAAGCATGAGCACAGCCGACTACGAGCCGCCGAAGGTCTGGACCTGGAACAAGGATAATGGCGGCCGTTTCGCCAACATCAACCGCCCGATCTCGGGACCGACGCACGACAAGGATTTGCCCGTCGGCCAGCATCCGCTGCAGCTCTATTCGCTGGCAACACCCAACGGCGTCAAGGTCACGGTGATGCTCGAAGAGCTGCTGGCGCTCGGCCACAGCGGTGCGGAATATGACGCGTGGCTGATCCGGATCGGCGACGGCGAACAATTCGGCAGCGGCTTCGTGAGCGTGAACCCGAACTCCAAGATCCCCGCGCTGCTCGATCGCAGCGGTGCGAAGCCCATCCGGGTGTTCGAGTCCGGCGCGATTCTGCAATACCTCGCCGAGAAATTCGGCGCGTTTTTGCCGACCGAGGCCGGTGCGCGCGCCGAATGCCTGTCATGGCTGTTCTGGCAGATGGGTAGCGCGCCGTATCTGGGCGGCGGCTTCGGTCATTTCTATGCGTACGCCCCCAGCAAATTCGAATACGCGATCGACCGCTTCGCGATGGAGGTAAAGCGTCAGCTCGACGTCCTAGACAAGCAGCTCGCCGATAACGAATACATCGCGGGAAGCGAGTACACGATCGCCGATATGGCCATCTGGCCTTGGTACGGCGGGCTGGTAAAAGGCTGGCTCTATGAGGCGGGCGAGTTTCTCTCGGTGCAGGATTATCGGCATGTCCAGCGTTGGGCGGATGCGATCGGTGAACGCCCGGCCGTGCGGCGCGGACGCAAGGTCAATCGCGTGTTCGGCGAGCCGGCGGATCAGTTGCATGAACGCCATGCGGCCAGTGACTTCGATACGCGGACGCAGGATAAGCTTGTCGAATCCGCCGATAAGCTCTGACGAGACAAAACCAGGACGCCGCCGGGTTTTACTGCTGGATGTCGTTGGGCTTGAGAGCCCAACGGCGCGTCGAGAACGTCGTGCGCGAGTGGATGGACCGGCGCGCCCTCGCGCACGAAAGCGCCTCGACTGTGGAGATCGCGGCGCTTTGCGAAAGACAGCGCTAGAACCAGCGACGCAGCGCCTCCTCCAGGCCGTCGATGCCGTTCCCCTCGCCGGCCCAGGCAACGCAGGCATCGGGACGAATCAGCATCGATGGGCCCGTATCGACGGCGACGCAACGCACTCTCTGCGTGGTGGCTGCAACGAGCGTGGAAGCGTTGCCGCCGGTTGAGGCGTCGAGAAGCACACCCATGCCGTCCTGCATGACGTCGTACAGCGAGACGTTCGCATTGCCTTGGCCGATCGGCCTGTCGCCGATCAGCCGTCCGACGTCGTCCCGCTCCGAGCCGAAATCGTAACGGGTGGAAAGACCGCGCATCATCTCGCTGATGAGGCAATTGACGTCATCGAGCTGCATGAGGTTTGCGATGAGGTCCCGCATCGCACCCGATTGCGGATCGGGCCGCAAAATCGCGACCTGGGCCAGGGTGTTGGCCAGCACGGCCTCGGCGACGGGGCGCCGCTCGGCCGTGTAGGTGTCGAGCAGGCTGTCGGGCAGCTCGCCGCGAACGACCGCGGCGAGCTTCCAGCCGAGGTTGGCCGCGTCCACGAGTCCAAGGCTCAGGCCCTGACCGCCGAACGGCGAATGGACATGCGCCGCATCGCCGGCAAGCAGCACTCTGCCCCGGCGGTAGGTATCGGCAAGCCGCGTGTTGTCGGCCCATCGGCTACCGCTTTCGAGCGCTTTCACACGGACGTCCGCGCCGCTGATGCGGCGTAACACAAGCTCGACTTCCTCGCGTGTGACAGGCGCCTGCCGATCTTCAGGCGTACCGATGAAGTCCAGCATGAACAGCCGGCCAGGAACAGGCCCATAAGAAAACACGCCATCCGATGTGCGACGCCAACCAATAGGCAACAGACGCTCAGGATGGTCGATCTCGGCGATGACCTGGTAGAACGTCGAGGTGGGAGCCGTGCCGGGGAAATCAAAGCCGGCCATCTTGCGGATGAAGCTGCGGCCCCCGTCGCAACCCACGAGCCAGGCGCAGCGGATCCGGCCTGGGCCTCGCGGAGAGGCCCACTCCACGTCGATGCCGTCTGCCTGCTCGACGAAGCGCGTCACATCGCACTCGCGGCGAACCTCGACACCAAGCGCACGCGCGCGGTCGGCCAGGATGGCTTCGAGCCCCTGCTGACCCACCGCGCAGGCGCGCCGTTCCGGCTGGTTCTGCGCGTCCTTTCTGATCAGCAGGCCCGCGAAATGGCCGCTGAACTTCGCCGCCCGGCCGCGCAGATCCGCGCCGGTCTGCTCGGTGAACTGCTTCATCACCGCGAAACTGCGCGCCTCTTCGGTGACGATGCCCGCAGCCATCCCGCGACGCTGTAACGCTTCGCATGCAAGCGGGCCGACCGCCATGGCCTTCATGGCCTCGCTCGCGGTGGCGAGCCGTTCCAGCACGACGACGCGCACGCCGCCCAAGGTCAGCTCAATGGCGGTCAGGAGTCCGACCGGCCCGGCACCCACCACAACGACATCAACGGTTGTTGACATATACTTAATCCATATGTGTACTCAGTACATTTATTATGCGGTAAAATGGCGACATGTCAATCCCAGCCGATCGCCGATCCCGTAAGCGCCTTGCCACGCGGCAAGGCATCTCCAATGCCGCCACGCGCCTCTTCCTCGAGCGGGGCTTCGACAACGTGACGGTGGACGAGATCGCGTCCGCCGCCGACGTCGGACGGATGACGGTGTTCAATCACTTTCCGCGCAAGGAGGACATGTTCTTCGATCGCGACGAAGAGGGTCGCGAGATGCTGCGCGAAGCGTTGCGGCGGCACGATCCCGGCGTGGCTCCGATCGAGACCTTGCGTCTGCTCGCTCATCGGCTGGTTGCGGAACGGAGCCCGTTCATCGAATTTTCTGTGGCGAGCCAGGGCTTCATCGAGACGATCGAGGGCAGCGGCACCCTCAAGGCTCGAGCGAGAGCGATACGCGATGAACTTGCGCAAGTCGTCACGGTGGCGCTATCCGAATGCGTCGGGCGAAAACCCGGCGATCCCGACGCTCATCTGGCGGCCGATCTGCTCCTCGCAACGTGGACCGTGGCCCTCATCCAGGCGCACCGGACGTTTCGGCAGAAGCAGGATGCAGAGGAGGCAAAGGCCGTCTTTCTCGCGATTGTCGATAAGGGAAGCCTTGGCCTGAAGGCCGCGTTGGCGGGCACGCCTTACGCGTGAACGCCCGCGTGCGCCGATACGTTTTCGCCGATACTCTCTGCATCTCCTATGGAGCCGATTAGGAATCCCAACCTGACCAAACCCGCACCGCGCTCAGATCCTGGCCAGCACCCGAGGTATCTCTTCGACCAGCGCATCGACTGCGACGCGTACCTTGGACGGGATGTGCCGCGACTGCGAGCGCAATAAGTGCACCTCCGCGCCCTGCACGCTGTTGCTGTCCATCACGAGCGCGAGGCGGCCGTCGCGCAGATACGGCGCCATGAGCCAGCACGGCAACCATGCGAGGCCCGCGCCGGCCGCGGCGGCATCCGCAATGGCCTGGAGATCGTCGTAGCGCAGGCGCGAGGCGACACGGACCTCCTGCACTTCGCCGTCTGCCCCAAGCACGCGCCACGGCATGCTCTGTCCGCCACGCCCGTAGGCAACGCCGACGAGCGAGCCAAGCTCGGCGAGGCCTGACGGCTGGCCGTTTCGCTCAAGCCAGCCGGGCGACGCGCAAATGCCCATCCGCTGAACGCCAAGCCGGCGCCCGACCAGCGTTGCATGGTCCGGCAGCGCTCCGATTCGCACCGCAATGTCAAAGCCGTCTTCAACCAGATCCGCGACACGATCGCTGAACGACATCTCGACGTCGAGCAACGGATAGCGCTCGATCAGCTTCAGCATCACCGGTGCGACACACTGCCGGCCGAACAGCACGGGCGCGGTAATCCGCAGCCTTCCCGACGGCTCGCGGCGGCCGGCATCGAGCGCGGCCTCCGCCGCGCCGAGTTCAGCCATAACGCGACGGCACTGGTCGTAGTACGCGTGCCCCTCGTCGGTCAGGCTCAAACGGCGCGTGGTTCGCTGCAGCAAGCGCACGCCGAGACGCTGCTCGAGCCGGTCCACGATCTTCGCTATCGCAGAGCGCGTGACGCCAAGGCGTTCGCCCGCAGCGGCGAAACTGCCGGCATCCACCACGTCCACAAACTCGGCCACACCTCTTAGCCGGTCGTCCATCGCATGCCCCTCCATCGCTGCCGCCTTTGTCTCCTGCCAGGCGACGGTAAGTCGTCAATATCTCGCCAATGCGTCCTTTGAGGCAACACTACCATAGGGACTTCTTTCTATCTCGAGAGGTCGCTATGAATGCATGGACATTGAAACCTGGCGCGGGTATCGCCGGTTTGCAGCGAAGCGATGCGACGGCCCGCCCGGCGGGGCCGGACGACGTCGTCGTCAGGATTCACGCAGCGTCGTTGAACTATCGGGATTTGATGTTCGCGCGCGGCGACTATCTCGGCCTCGCCGATGCTCCACTGATCCCGCTGTGCGATGGCGCGGGCGAAGTGGTCGAGGTCGGCCGCAACGTGACCCGCTTCAAACCGGGCGATCGCGTCATCAATACGTATTTCCCGCACTGGATAGATGGCGGCCCCGCGCCGTGGAAGGTCGGCGGTTCGCCGGGCGCGCAGTCGGACGGGGTGCTGGCCGAGCGGTTCGTGGTCGATGAAGCGGCCCTTGTGCCGATCCCGGCTCACTTGAGCTACGACGAGGCATCCACGTTATCGTGTGCCGGCGTCACGGCATGGAACGCATTGTTCGCGGACGGCGATGCCAAACCCGGCTCGACGGTGGTGCTGCTCGGCACAGGCGGCGTGTCGATCTACGCATTGCAATTGGCGCACGCAGCGGGACTGCGCACCATCATCACGTCGTCGAGCAATGAAAAACTGGAACGCGCACGCCAACTGGGCGCCGACGCGACGATCAACTACCGGGCCACGCCCGAATGGCAGAACGAAGTCCTCCGCCTGACCGAGGGCGCAGGCGCCGATATCGTCGTGGAAGTCGGTGGACGGGACACGCTGCCGAGGTCGGTTGCGGCGACGAAAATGGGCGGACTGGTGTCGATCATCGGCGGCGTGAGCGGCTTTAGCGGACCGCAGCTCGAACTGCTATCCGTGATCGGCGGCATCAAGCGGCTGCACGGCATCATGGTGGGCAGCCGTTCGATGCTCGATGAGGTGGCCCGGTTCGTGGGCCTCCATCAGATCCGGCCGGTTGTCGATCGCGTGTTTGGCTTTGACGACGCCCCCGCCGCCTACCGGCATCTCGAGTCGGGCCAGCACTTCGGCAAGGTGGTGATTCGCCTTGACCGCTAAAAACCGCTACGCGGCCACCACACCCGACTGATGCGCAACCAGCCGCGCATACGCCCCGCCGGCCGCCAGCAGTTCGTCGTGACTGCCGGCCTCGACGACCCGGCCGGCATCCATCACCAGAATCGTGTCGGCGTTCTGAATCGTGGACAGGCGGTGCGCAATGATGATGGAGGTGCGCGCCGCCATCAGCTCGTCGAGCGCGGCGCGGATCTGCTGCTCGCTGATTGTGTCCAGATGCGAGGTGGCCTCGTCGAGCACGAGGATCGGCGCGTCCTTCAGGAACGCGCGGGCAATTGCGACCCGCTGACGTTGCCCGCCCGACAACTGCACGCCACGCTCGCCCACCCGGGTAGCCAGTCCGTCCGGCAAGCGTTCGACAAACTCGCTCAGCGCGGCCCGGTCGAGCGCGCGACGCACATCCGCGTCGGACACATCGCGCCCGGCGAGACGGATGTTGGCCTCGAGCGTGTCGTTGAACAGATAGGTGTCCTGCGCGACCAGCGCGATATGGCTGCGCAAGTCGTCGAGGCGCAACCGGCGCAAGTCGACGCCGCCTAACGTGATGGCGCCTTGCTGCGGATCCCAGAAGCGCAGCAGCAGATTGGCCACCGTCGACTTGCCCGCGCCCGACGCACCGACCAGCGCAACGGTGCTGCCGGGACGCACGGCGAAGCTGACCCGCTCCAGCGCCGGTGCGCTGCGCCCCGGGTAAGCGAAGCTCACCGCGTCGAGTCGCACCTGCGGATTCGTGGGCACCGGGAGGTCGCCGTCGGTAACCGGTTCAGGCTCCGCTTCGACGACATGCAGGCGCCGCGTCGACGCGATCGTGTCCGCCAGTTGACGCGCCACCTGGCCAATCTCGGCCACCGGCATGAAGGCGGCCACGGAGACCAGCACCAGCAGCGGCAGCCATTCATGCGCAAACCAGCCGCGCGAAGACAGCACGGCTCCGAGCAACGCGACGGCCAGACCGCCCAGGCCGGTCGCCACCTCGAGCGCGGCGCTCTGGCGCGACAGGTCATCCAGCAGAGCCGAGCGCTGCTTCTGATAGGTAGCGGTATCGGCGAGAAACACCTCGCGGCGCCGGCCGGTGGCCTGGAAGGCGGCGAGTTCGGCGAGGCCTTGAATCGTTTCCGTGAGATGCGCGCCCAATAGCCCCAGCGCCGCGCGCGCCTGACCACCCAGGCGATCGATCTTGCCGCGCGCGAACACCGGCGTCAGGCCTGCCCAGGCGAGGAAAGGCAGCAGCACCAGGGCGAGCGGCCAGGCTGCCCAGGCCAGCAGCGCCAGCACACCGGCGGGGATCAGCACGGCGACGAAAGCCGGGGCCACGGTGTGGGCGTAGAAATACTCGACCGTCTCCACATCCTGGGTTGCCAGCGCCACCAGATCGCCGGAGCGCCGGCGCAGGAGATAAGCGGGCGCGAGGCGCTCGAGCTTGGCGAACAAGGCGATGCGCATTTCCGCCAGCAGCCGGTAAGCCATGTCGTGCGCCAGCCAGGATTCCAGCCAGTGCAGCGTCGCCGCCGCGGGGGCCGCGAGCAATAACCCCACCGTCAGTCCCAGCACCGGTCGTCCCGACGCGACCCCGGCCACCACGAGCGCACCCAGCACACCTACGCCAATAAAAGCCAGCACCCGGCCTACGCCGCACAGCACGGTCAGCGCGAGTTTCACGCGCCACGGCCAGACGAAGCGCAACAGGGTCCGCAAGGTATCGCCCCAGCCGATGTCCGCCGCGTCCTCGGCAAGCGCCCGCACCTGCGGTCCCGACGACGCCGGCGCGGCGCGCAGTTGTTCCATCGCCACCGGACGTTCGGCGGTCGCCGCGACCTGCGGTCCCATCAGACGGCGATAGGCGCCGGAGCGGGTCATCAGTTCGGTATGCGTACCACTTTCGACGACGCGCCCCTGATCCAGCACGAGGATCCGGTCGGCGCCGATCACGCTCGACAGCCGATGCGCCAGGATCAAGGTGGTGCGGCCTTGCATCAACCGGTCCAGTGCCTGCTGGATGATCGCCTCGTTTTGCGCGTCGACGGCGGACAGCGCCTCGTCCAGCAGGAGGATGGGCGCGTCGCGCAGCAACGCGCGGGCAATCGCGATGCGTTGGCGCTGTCCGCCGGACAGCGTGGCGCCCCGCTCGCCGATGCGGGTCGCGTAACCGTCCGGCAGCGCCATGATGAAGTCGTGGATATTGGCGGCCGTGGCTGCGGCGATCATCTCCGCGTCGCCGGCATCGTGGCGGCCGAGCCGCAGGTTGTCGGCAATCGTGCCGTCGAACAGCGTGCTGTCCTGGGAGACGATCGCGATCATGCCGCGCACCTGGTCCGGGTCGAGCGTGCGGATGTCGTGACCGCCGATGCGAATCGCACCCGCCTGCGCATCGTGCTGGCGCAGCAGCAGGCGCAGGATGGTGGACTTGCCGGCCCCGCTCGGCCCGACAATGCCGACGGTCTCGCCAGCGCCGATCTCGAAGCTGAGTCCGGCATGGGCGTCGGCACGACGGCCCGGATAGGCGAAGCCGACGTTGTCGAACGTGATGCTGGCGCGCAACTCCGGCACGTGGGCCGCGCCGCCGGCCGGCGCGTCGCTGCGCGCTTCCAGCAGCGTATGGATGGCGTTCGCCGCCGATTGCCCGATCATCCCCTGATGCAGCACGGAGCGCAGATCGCGCAGCGGACGGAAAATTTCCGTTCCGGCCATCAGGATGATCAGCAGCGCTTCGAGGCTCATGGCGCCATGGCTCACGCGCCACGCGCCGAGCGCGATGGCGGCGGCTGCGCCCAGTCCAGTGCCGAGATCGGTGAAGAAACGGGTGAGCAGGCCCAGCGCCAGCACCCAGAACGTGCTGTCGGACAAAGCCCGGGCGCGCCCCGCGAGCTTTTGCGCGAAGGCGGCGCTCTGGCCGAAGGCCTTGAGCGTCGGCAGGCCCTGCACCGCGTCGAGAAACTCTTCGCCAAACGCCTTGAAGGCTTTCGCGCGGGCGATGGCCGCGTGCTTGTCGGCGTTGTGGACCAGCATCGGCAATGCGAGCGTCGCGAGCGCGGCGACCAGCAGCACGGCTGCAGTCGGCACGTCCCACCAGGCCAGCACGGCGAAGATCACCACCGGCGCGCAGGCGGCGATGACGAGCTGCGGCACGTACGCGCCGAAGAAGGTCTGCAACTGCTCCACGCCGTCGATGACCGCCAGCATCACGCCGCCGGTGCGCTCCGCGCCGAACCACGCCGGGCCAAGCTCGGCGATGCGGTCGAACAGGCGCGCGCGCAGCACCGACTGCACGCGCCCGGCCGTGCCCTGCGCCAACACGATCCGGCGATGATCGAGCCACGCGCGCAGCAGCATGCAGGCCACCGTGCCGGCCGCCGCCAGCGCCACTTGCTGCGCCGGCGCGCCTTTGAAGGCCAGCGCGAGGACCCGGCCGAGGAAGACGAAGCGCAAGACGCCCAGGCCCATGGCGAGCAATCCGAGGCCCACTGCGCCGGCCACCCGCAGGCGCAACCCTGCCATCATCAACCACAACCTGCTGTCGAAATACATCCCTGGTCTCCAATCGGTTCGATGTCACATCGGTTCAACGAGACCTTACCGTGCGCCGCAGGGTCAGGCAAAAGATGGTTTTTCAAGGGGTGTTGAATATCCTACAATACCCAGCTATGTCCAACATCCCTCCACTCACTGCGTTACGCGCCTTCGAGGCGTCGGTGCGGCTCGGCGGCTTTGCCCGTGCCGCGGTCGAGCTCAACGTGTCGACCAGCGCCGTCAGTCATCAGATCCGCAACCTGGAAGAACTGCTGGGCGCTCGCCTCGTCGAGCGCAGCACCGGCATGGGCGGGATTCGCCTGACCGCGGCTGGGGAGAGCCTGCTGCCCGCCGCGAGCGCGGCGCTGTCGATGCTGGAGGACGCGTGTTCGCAGATCAAGGGCGTCGCGAAGCAGCTGACCGTCTCGGCTAACGTGCCGTTCTCGGCCATGTGGCTCGCGCGCCGTCTGGCGGAGTTTTCGAGCCGCCATCCCGAGACGCCGTTGAACGCGATCATTCAGGATGGCGAACCGGATTTTGCCCGCTTCGACATCGACCTCGCGGTCGTGCATGTGCCGGAGCGCGCGCTGCGTCCCGATGATGTGATCCTGCTGCAGGAGGAGGTGTTTCCGGTGTGCAGCCCCGAGCTGCATCCGTTCGCGTCCAAGGCGGTGTGCCGGTGCCGCCTGTTGCAGGAGTCGCACCAGAATTCCCCTGAAATCGATTGGCGCACATGGTCGGCGCGCTTCGGCCTGCCCGGCGATTTCGAAACCAAGATCGTCCGCTACAGCAGTTTCAGTCAGGTCATCGGCGCGGCGATCGGCGGCGCGGGACTCGCGCTGGGCCGCTCGCCGCTGATCGACCCGGAACTGCGCAGCGGACGCCTCGTGCGGCTCTTCCCGGATCTGTCGCGCCCGGCTTCCTGGCGCTTCGTCCTGCGCAAAGGGCCGGCGCGCCGGCACCGGATGCTCGATCCGTTGATCGAATTCCTTCAGGCAGAGGCTGCCGTACCCGCGACGCCTCCGGTTCTCTCGACCTGACGCGTCAATTGCCGGGGCAGCTCAGGCCATCTCAGGCCATATCGAGCGGCGCGCGCCACGTCTGCGGACTGGCCCACGAGAGGCCCTTCAGGCGTTCGTGAGCCGGATTCGCGGCACGCTGGTTGAGCGCATCGGCCACAGGTCCGCGCAACGACACCTTTCGGCCCGCAGCATCGAGCCGCCGGATAATCTCGGCGAGCGTGCCGTCGGCTTGCCACTCTTCGAAGCGACGTTGGCAGGTCGGGCGCGACGGATACCATCCCGGCACCCTCGACCAGCTATGCCCGGTCTGCAACGCCCACAGCACCGCATTGACCACCGCGCGCGGCTCCACGCGACGTCGGCCCGACCGGTCCGGCGCTACCGCCTCATGGCAGAACAACCCTTCGATCAGGGCCCATTCGCTGTCCCTCAAGTCATCAAACTGAATCATGTTTTTTCTCAGCGAAGCTCATCTTTCCCGCGACGCCGCAATCTTAGGGGCCGTGCGCCGCGCATCGAAGTGATGTTTCGCGTTAAGCAAAGCTGCGGGCGTGGATAGGCGCCGATTGGCTTGCGCCGCGCCAGGGCAACGGCCCACGCACGACGTCGCAAAGACGCCGTCCTGCTATGGATATGCGAAAAAATTGGTTCGACCCGGTCGCATGAATGCGGACACTCGACAGGTTGAAATCGACCTGCAGACCGCCATGAAGGAATTCGCGTATCAACCCCAACGAGCGCTCGATCAAGCCACGGAAAACGCCGCCGTGCCGTTGGTCGGGCAGTGCATGTCCTCGACCGCTTCGCGCCGGAAGTTACTGAGGGGGCTTGCCGCCTTCGTCTCGTTGGGAATCGCCGGCGTCCTGGCAGCACCGTCAGCATGGGCCGCGTCAGGCGCTGCTACCGGCGAGCCTGTGTATTTCGGCGTCAGCGGCCCGCTGACCGGACCCAATGCGCAATACGGCGCCCAATGGAAAGCCGGCTTCGATCTCGCGCTCGACCAGATCAACGCAAGCGGCGGCATCGACGGACACCCGCTGCAATACGTGTTCGAGGACAGCCAGAGCGATCCGCGCCAGGCGGTCAGCATCGCGCAGAAGTTCGTGGCGGATCCGCGCATCCTGATCGAACTGGGCGACTTCTCCAGCCCGGCCTCGATGGCGGCATCGCCGATTTATCAGCGCGCCGGACTCGTGCAACTCGGTTTCACCAATTCTCACCCTGACTTCACCAAGGGCGGCGACTTCATCTGGAGCCCGTCGGTCAGCCAGACCGATGCGCAGCCGCTGCTCGCGGATCTCGCGGCCAAACAGGGCTTCCGCCACGTCGCCGTGCTCTACCAGAACACCGACTGGGGCCGCGCGAGCAAGGACGTGTTCGTCAAGTCGGCGGCCGCGCGCGGCGTGCAGGTCGTGGCGGCGGAAGGCTATCAGCCCACCGACCAGGATTTTCGCGCCACTTTGGTGCGCGTCAACGCCGCCCATCCAGACGCGCTCGTGCTGATTGCCTACTACTCGGACGGCGCCCAGATCGTCCGCCAGGCGCGTGCGAGCGGCATCGACCTGCCGGTCGTCGCGGCCAGTTCGGTCTATTCGCCGAAGTTCTTCGAACTCGGCGGCACCGCCGTGAACGGCGTCACCACCAATACGAGCTTTTTCCCCGGCGATCCGCGGCCCGAAGTGCAAAGCTTCGTGCATGCCTTCGAGGCGAAATATCATCGCGAGCCGGACGCCTTCAACGCCTTTGCATACGACGCGACGATCATCGCCGCTTACGCGTTGCGTACGGGCGGCGCCGATCGCCGCGGTGCGCGCGACGCGCTGCTGAAGCTTCGCGACATCCCGAGCGTGGTGTTCGGCAAGGCGACCTTCGATCCCACGACGCGGCGCGTGATCGGCGTGAAGAGCATCAACCTCGTGGCCCACGACGGTCAGTGGGTGTTGCTCGACAAGAACGCCGCCGTCGCGTCGAAGTAACCCTCTCGCGGAGATTTTTGCTTCATGTCGATACCCTTGGCCCGCTTCGGCGTCTGGGCGCTCGTTCACGGCAGCCGTGCCGCCCTTCAGGACCCCGAAGAACCCTACGACGCGTCCTGGACGCGCAACAAGGCGCTGGTGCTCGAAGCAGAGCGGCTCGGCTACGATTCGGTGCTGGTCGCGCAGCACACCATCAATCCGCACGATCCGAATCTCGACCAGCTCGAAGCATGGACCGCGTCGGCCGCACTCGCCGCGCTGACCGAGCGCATCGAGATCATCGCAGCCATCAAGCCTTATCTGTATCACCCGGTCGTGCTCGCCAAAATGGCGCAGCAGATCGAGCACATCAGTCAGGGACGCTTTGCGATCAACCTCGTCAATGCCTGGAACCGGCCTGAACTGGAGCGTGCGGGCATCGGCTTTGCGGAACACGACGCGCGCTACGCCTATGGCCGCGAATGGATCACCGTCGTTGAGGCGCTGCTGCGCGGCGAACGCACAAGCTTCAACGGAGAGCACTTCCATATCGACGACTATCTGCTGCGGCCCGCCGATCCGTTTCGCGCAAGGCCGCGCATCTACGTCGGCGGCGAATCGGAGCCGGCCCGGCAACTGGTGGCCGACAAGGGCGATGTCTGGTTCATCAACGGTCAGCCGCTTGAAGACGTGGCGCGGTTGATCGCGGACGTGTCCGCCCGAACGCGCCCGGCGTCGCTCGCCGGTTTGCGCTTTGGCTTGTCGGCCTTCGTAATCGCCCGCGAATCCGATGAAGAAGCCCAGCAGCACCTCGCCCATCTTTTCGCCCTGGCCGCCAAAGACGCACCGTTGCGCGCGCAACAAAAAGCCAATATCGACCCGAAAGCGGTGATGTTCCAGACGTTCGCGCAAACACCGCGCGTCGGCTCGAACGGCGGCACGGCTGCGGGTCTGGTCGGCAGTTACGACACGGTGGCGCGGCGCATCGCCGCGTTTCAGCGCGCCGGCATCGAACTGTTCATGCTGCAGTTCCAGCCGTTCGAAGCCGATATGCGGACCTTCGCCGAACAGGTGATTCCGCGTGTCCATGCGCTGAACGCGCTCAACGCCGGGTAAGACGCCCCCAGCGTTGGATCTATCGCGTGCTTACTGCTTACTCCAGCCAGACGCCGTCGAACCGGTGACTGCCGAGCGGTGAAAACACCAGCCCCTTCACCCGCTTCGAAGCAGGCAGCGACACAATGGAATGCGCGATCGGCGTGTAAGGCACCTGCTGCTTGAAGATCACCTGGGCCTGCTCGTAAAGCGTCGTGCGGACGGCGGGATCCGAACTCGAACGGGCTTTGACGATCAGCGCGTTGAAGGCGGGATCGCACCACTTCGACACGTTGCTGCCATGCACCGCGTCGCAGCCTAGCAAGGTGCCGAGCCAGTTGTCCGGATCGCCGTTATCGCCCGACCAGCCGTACAGAATCGCATCGTGCTCACCGCCCTGCTTCGCACGGCGGTTGTACTCACCCCATTCATAGCTGACGATCTTCGCGCGCACGCCGATATTCGCCCAGTCCTGCTGGATGAGCTGCGCCATCAACTGGGCATTCGGGTTGTAGGGGCGCTGCACCGGCATCGCCCACAGGGAGATGTCGAAGCCGTTCGGAAATCCCGCCTGCGCCAGCAATGCCTTGGCTTTCGCAGGATCGTAGGGCGCATCTTTCAACTGCTTGTCGTAGGACCACTGGGACGGCGGCATCGGATTGGTCGCGACGGTGGCGTTGCCGGCGAACACGGCTTTGATGATGGCGGGCTTGTCGATCGCCATATCGAGCGCACGTCGCACTTCGACGCGGTCGAGCGGCGTGTGCTGCGTGTTGTACGCGACAAAGCCGACATTGAAGCCCACCCCGGAGATCAGCGTCAGATCGGGGTTGCGTTTGACGACCTCCAGATCCGCCGGACGCGGGAACGCCGACACCTGGCACTCGCCGCTTGCGAGCTTCTGCACGCGCACACCCGGATCCGGCGTAATGGCAAAGATCAGATGCGCGAGCTTCACGTCTTCGGGGCGCCAATAGTCGGGGTTGGCGTCGTAGCGGATCAGCGCATCCTTCTGATACGAGCGGAACACGAACGGACCCGTGCCCACCGGCAACTGGTTGATGTCGGCCTCGCGATGCGCGGCGCTCAGTTGCGCCGCGTATTCCGCGGACAGGACGGAGGCAAAGGCCATCGCCAGATTGCGCACGAAGATCACGTCCGGCTGCTTCAACTGGAAGCGCACCGTATAGTCGTCCACTTTGTCGATCCGCTCGAGATTCTTGTCGAAGCCCAGATCGCTGAAGTACGGGAAGCTCGTCGGATAAGCCTTGCGGAACGGATCGTCGGGATTGAGCATGCGGTTGAATGTGAACAGCACGTCGTCCGCGTCGAAATCGCGGGTGGGTTTGAACCACGCGGTGGTGTGAAACTTGACGCCATGCCGCAGATGGAACGTGTAGGTGCGCTGATCGTCGGACACGTCCCAACTGGTCGCGAGCGCGGGCTCGAGGTCGAGCGTGCCGCGGCGAAACTGCACCAGTTCGTTGTAGACCGCGTTGCTGCTGGCGTCGAAATCGGTGCTGGTCGTATGCTGGCCCGGGTCGAAGCCCGCCGGGCTGCCTTCGGTACAGAACACCAGGGTGTTGTTACCGGCCGCGTTTGCCGGCGAGCAAACCGGGAATGCCGTGACAGCCAGGCTGAAAGATACGATCGCTAAAGACGCGCGAACCGCGCGGCGCAAGACAGGCATGGCATGCTGGAAAGAACGCTTGATCATGTGGGATTGGGCAGAAAACGCTAAGCGGTCGGGCGACCGTGGCCGGAAATTTTCATTCCGACGGCGTTCAAGTACTACGAATAAATCCGTAGATCGATATGCTAGATGAAGCTAAGGCGCTGAAATCCAGGTGCACGCTATGCATTCGAGAAATCGATATTGGTGCGCGCCGACAGCCATTTGCATACTCGTTGCGTTCAACTTCCCTATTCCAATGCCATGACGCTTTCCCTTGACCACGTTGTGATCCGCGTGCGCGATCTCGAGCAGACCATTGCCGATTACAACGAACTCGGCTTCACCGTCCAGCGCGGCGGCACGCACGCCGACGGCGCCACGCACAATGCGCTGATCGGTTTCGCGGACGGCAGCTACTTCGAGTTGATTGCCTTTCTGCGCGACGCACCGGAGCATCGCTGGTGGGATGCGAACTATCGGGTTGGTGACGGACTGGTCGATTTTGCGCTGCTGCCGGAAGCGGTGCAGACGGTGATCGATGCCGCGCGGCAGCGTGGACTTCAATACAAAGGGCCGATCGACGGCGGACGCGTGCGGCCGGACGGTGCGCGTCTCGCGTGGCAACTGGGCCGGTCCCCGACACCCGACCTGCCGTTTCTCTGTGGCGACGTTACGCCACGCCATCTGCGCGTGGCCGAGGGTGAGGTGCGCAGCCATCGCAACGGTGCGCGCGGTGTGTTGGCCCTCAACATCGCCGTGCGCGATCTCGATGCCAGCCTTGGCCGGTATCGTGCGCTGCTGGGGGAATCGCTCCAGGTGCACCGGTCGGCATGGCCTGGTCACGGCGTGTCGTTCGCAAGCTTGCCGATCGGCGATGCGACGCTCACGCTACTGAGTCCATCGGGTCGCGCGAACGGGTCGGCGCTCGCAACCGAGGTTCAGGATCGGCTGGCGTCGCACGGCGAAGGCGTCTTCGGGGTGGTGTTGCACGGCGCGGCGGGTGCTCCGCCGCGCGGGCTGCCGCTCAATCTGACGCATGGCGTCGGTCTCGAACTGCTGTCCACGGACAACGCCAAACCCGCACGAAGCTAAAGCGGCGCGACGACCGTGGGCTCAGCGCGCGCGCCGCTACGCCTTAGCGCTCCCGCCTACGGCCACCGTGGACAGGTCCTTCTCAAACAGATACCCTGGCGGCTCATCCTCACCAAAGTCATGCGCCGACAGCAACGTATAGCCATGGGTCCGATACAGCGCGATGGCCTCCGGCTGACGCGGTCCCGTGCCGAGGTACACCCGCGTATAACCCTGGCGAACGGCCTGCGCCTCCAGCTCCGCCAGAATGCGACGCGCCAGGCCCTGACGGCGATGGTCGCGGCTGGTCCAGATGCGCTTGAACTCGGTGGTGCCCGGATCCTCATGGCGCATGAACGCCCCACCCGCTATCGCCACTCCGTCGCGCAGCAGCAGCACGAAAGCGCCATGCGGCGGCGCGAACGCCTCAACCGGATAGCGCTGCATTTCCCGGGCGATCTCCTCCGCATCGATCAGGCCTACATAACGACTGCTGTATTCATAGGCGAGCTCATCGAACAGCGGCCGGGCCAACGGGTCATGCACCGAAACGTAAACGAAGCGCTCGTCGGGCGCGGTTTGAATCGGCCGCGAAACGACAGAAGCGGAAGTAGCGTGTGTCATAAGGTCAATCGTTCGATCCATCAAAAAACGCGCCGCAACCAGGCAACCACTAGGCCGCGACCGGTTCGCGCGCGGCCTCGGGCCGCCAGCCCAGTTCGGGTGCGATGCGCGTGACGAAGTCCTCGAGAATCTGCTGATAATTCTCGAACGGCAAATCATACGGCAGTTCGAGGCGCAGTTCGCGGACCTGCGCCACCACCGGATCGTCGAGCAGACGGCTGACGATCTCGTCCGCCGTCCCGACGAGATCGGGTACGAACAGCGTGCGCCGCTCGCCGTGCGGCGTCAGCGTGCGCGCGTGGCGCCCCTCGGCGAACTCGCGATAGCGCTGCCGCGTGCGGGCATCGGCGCCGTCCACCGGCACGATCACACGCCCCAAAGCGATCCGCGGCGCCCGGGCTTCCGTCCAGTGCGAGCGGAACAACTCGAGTTGGCTTAACTGCGCGGCGCGGTAATCGTCCGTCCCCTCACCGGTGGTGATGTTGCCGATCAGCAGATTGAAGCCGTTGCGACCGGCCCATTCGATCGAGCGCCGCGAGCCGCCGCCATACCAGAGCCGCTCGGTCAGACCCGCCGCATAGGGCGTCACGCGCGGCCGCACGCGGCCTGCCGCCGATTCGATGAAGCTGTCCTCATCGCCCAGCCATTCTCCCGCGAGATTGCGGCGCAGACGTTCGATGCGCGCGTGCGAGAAATCGATCAGTTCGGGATTCGCGTCGAACAGACGGTCGCCGAGCAGGATGCCGTGCGCCGGCGCACCCGCGCTCAAGCCGACATTCAGGCGTCCTCGAGACAGGACATCCACCGTGGCAAGATCCTCCGCGAGCCGGAACGGGTTCTCGTAGCCCATCTGGATCACAGCCGCGCCGAGTCCGATGCGCGTCGTACGCTGGCTCGCAGCGGCGAGGAAGGTGGCCGACGAGGACACCGCGCGTTCCAGATGACGCTGACGCACCCACGCGCTGTCGTAACCAAGGGCCTCGCCGACGCCGAACAGATCGAGCGATCGCTCAAAGCCGGCGAGCGGCGCATCGTCCGGGTAATTGCCCGGCGTCAGGAAAGCAAGGTGATCAATGCGGACAGCACACATACGCTACCTCGGTGGTTGTTCTGGAGAAGCATCGAAGCAGCCGGTTGGTCGCGGCCTTTCTCGTAGCGCATACGCTCACAACACCTTCGACAAAAATTCGCGGGTACGCGCCTGAGCCGGATTGCCGAGCACGCGTGCCGGCGGACCGGATTCGACGATGCGTCCGCCGTCCATGAACACGATCGTGTCGGCGACTTCCCGCGCAAAGCCGATCTCGTGCGTGACAATGATCAGCGTCGTGCCCGAGCGCGCGAGCTGGCGAATCACGTCGAGTACCTCGTTGACCAGCTCAGGATCGAGTGCCGAGGTCGGTTCGTCGAACAGCAGGACCTTCGGCTTCAGCGCCAGCGCGCGCGCAATCGCCACCCGCTGCTGCTGGCCACCCGACAACTGGCGCGGCCACGCGTCGGCCTTGTCGGCGAGTCCCACGCGCGCCAGCAGCGCACGCGCTTCGGCCTGAGCCTGCGCGCGCGGCACGCCCGAGGCCAGCGGCGCCTCGACAAGATTGTCGAGCACGCTCAGATGCGGAAACAGGTTGAAACTCTGGAACACCATCCCGACATCGGCGCGGCGCCGCTGCAGGATATCCTTCTCCTTGAGCTCGTAGAGCGTGCGTCCGTCGCGGCGATAGCCGATCAGCTCGCCGTCGATGTCGATGAAGCCGTCGTCGACGCGTTCGAGATGGTTGATCGAGCGCAGCAGCGTCGACTTGCCCGAGCCCGACTGGCCGAGAATCACCGTGACGCTGCCGGACGGAAACGCGAGCGAAATATCGACGAGAACTTTCAGCGTGCCGAAGCTCTTCGACACGTTATGAATACCCACCTTGCCGCCGACACGCCGCTGCGCCCAGCCGCTAATGCCTGCATCGGCATCGGCACCGGCAGCGGCACTCCCAGCGGCCGCAGAGCCGGCTTGCGGCCCCGCTTTCAGCGCATCTTCCCGCCGCGCGGCGCGCACGCTCCGCCACCGCCTCAACAGCGCGCTCAACCGCGACACCGCCACCTGCTCGCGTGTCGCGCCGCGTGCGTAGTAGCGTTCGATATGAACCTGAATCGCCGACAAGGCCGTGAGGATGATCAGATACCAGATGGTCGCGACCATCAGCAAAGGAATCACCTCCAGATTGCGGTGATAGATGATCTGCACCGTGTAGAACAGGTCCGGCATCGCGAGGATGTAGACCACCGAGGTGCCTTTGGCGAGACCAATGATGTCGTTGAACGCGGTGGGCAGGATCGCGCGCATCGCCTGCGGCAGCACGATGCGGCGTACCTGGCGGGCGCCCGGCAAACCGAGCGCCGCGGCCGCCTCGCGCTGTCCGTGGTCGACGGAGAGAATTCCGCCGCGGATCGCTTCGGCCGAAAACGCCGCGTGGTTTAACGTGAGGCCCAGCACGGCCGCAAAGAACGGACTGATGAGATCGGTGGTCGATTCGTTCAGCAGTGCGATATGCGTGAACGGCACGCCGATCCAGATCGTCTCGTACAGATAGCCGAGATTGTTCAGCAGGAGCAGCAGCACGATCGGCGGAATCGAGCGGAACAGCCAGATGAAGGCCCAGGCACAGCCGGCCAGCAGCGGCGAACGCGACACGCGCGCCAGTGCCAGCGGCGTGGCCAACGCGAAGCCGAACAGCGCGCCCAGCCCCGTCAACACGAGTGTGCGCCCGAGCCCCTCGAGCACCGGCGCGGCGAAAAACCACTGCGCGAAGACACCCCAGCCCCAGCGCGGGTTCCCCAGCACCGAGTTCAGCACGATCACGATCAGCGCGATCGCCAGCACGGTCCCTGCCGTGCGCGCATGATGTCGAGCCGGAACGATCCGGTAGTGTGCGTACTCCGGACCGGCTGCATCGTCGCTCACGCGGCCCGCGTGGCCAGGGCCGACAAACGGCTGAGTGGTGTCGCTCATGATTCCGTCCTCCTGCGCTGCGCGCCGTCAGTCATGCCGTTTCCGCGGCCGCGTAGCGGCTTTCTCGTCGCGGCAGTCCGAGATGATCGCGCAGCGTGGCGCCGGCCAGCGTGCGGCTGTAGCGGCCGCGCGCCTCCAGCGCCGGAATCACGTAGCGAACGAAATCGTCGAAGCCCTCGGCCTGCACCGGGAAACCGAGGATAAAGCCGTCGGCCGCGCCGGCGTCGAACCAGCGGATCAATTCGTCCGCGACCTGCTCGCCGGTGCCGATGAATTGCGGCTTCGGCGTCGTTACTTCCAGCGCGACCTCGCGCAGCGTCGAACCCTTCTTCTGCGCTTCGGACTTGATGCGATCGGTGGTCGAACGGAAGCTGTTCTTGCCCAGCTCGCCGAGATCGGGGAACGGCTCGTCAAGCGCATATTGCGTGAAGTCGTGATGTTCGAAGAAACGGCCTAGATACGCGAGCGCTTCGTCCACCGTGATCAGGTCGCGAATCACACGATACTTCGCCTCGGCTTCCTCCAGCGTCGCGCCGACAATCGGGCCGATGCCCGGGAAAATCTTCACGTCGGTGGCCGCGCGCCCATGCTCGAGCGCGCTTTGCCGCACGCTCTCCGAGAACGCCCGCGTTTCTTCGAGCGACGGCGAATGCGTGAACACCGCATCCGCGTACTTGCCGGCTAGCGCGATGCCGGAATCCGATGCGCCGGCCTGGAAAATCACCGGCTGCCCCTGCGGCGAGCGCTGGATATTGATGGGCCCTGCCACTTCGAAGAAGCGGCCCTTGTGATCGAGCGTATGCAGCTTCTCGCGGTCGAAGAAACGTCCACTGTCGCGCTCGCGCACGAAAGCGCCATCGTCCCAACTGTCCCACAGGCCCTGCACCACTTCGAGATATTCGTCGGCGATCTCGTAGCGCAGTTCGTGATCCGGATGCTCGCCGCCATAGTTTTTCGCGGACCCCTCGAGCGGCGACGTCACGACGTTCCATCCCGCGCGGCCGCCGCTGATGAGGTCGAGCGAGGCGAACTGCCGCGCCACCGTAAACGGATGGCTGTACGACGTCGACAACGTGCCCGCCAGACCGATCTTCGTGGTCGCGGTCGCGAGAGCCGAGAGGATCGAGATCGGTTCGAAGCGGTTCAGGAAGTGGGGAATCGATTTCTCGTTGATATACAGGCCGTCGGCTACGAACGCGAACGCCACGCCGTTGGCCTCCGCCTTCTGGGCGATACCCGTGATGAAATCGAGGTTGACGCTCGCATCGGCGGGGCCGGCGGGATGCTTCCAGGAATTCATATGGCCGCCTGCGCCATGCAGCATGATGCCGAAAGTGAGGTTTCGCTGGGTCATGTGGGGTCCGTTAGACAAAAATGAGCAGGGATGAGAGACGGGACAATCAGACGCGCGCGGCCTGTTCCGCACCGGCCAGCGCCTCGACCGAAGCGAGGCGCAGCGCGTAGTCCGCCACGGGGGTGTCGATCACGAATTCTTCGATGCCGAAGCGCTCGTGCAATACGTCGAGTTCCTGATGCACTTCGTCCGCCGTGCCGGTGATGACATGCGGGTGCAATTCGTCGAGCCGGTAGTCGCTTACACCGGTCTGCCGCGCGAATTCCGCCGCGGCCTCGGGACTGGGAAGGTTCACGCTCTGCCCCGTTGCAAGCCGCAGTTTGAAAATGCGCAGCGGACCGACATGACGCTGGGCCTGCTCTTTCGACTCCGCGGCAAACGCGAACAGCGCGAGCAGCGGCGTGCGTCCTGTCGCATCGCGATACGCGGCAATCGAACGCTCGATGCTGTCGTTATCGCCATTGAAGTGACCGGCATAACAGAACTGCCAGCCGTGCTTCGCGGCAAGCAACGCGCTCTCGGGGCTACCGCCCAGCAGAATGCCCTGCGGTGCCTCAGGCGGCGTCGGCAATGCCACGGCGCCAGCGAGCGGATGATCTTCGGCTACACCGGACTTCAGGAACGCGTCGAGTTCGGCAAGCTGGTGGGCGAAATCAGGCTTCTTCGCCTTGTCGTGAAACCACTGCAAGGCACGCGTCGTAAGCGGCAAGCCGCCCGGCGCCTTGCCGACGCCAAGATCGACGCGGCCCGGCGCCAGCGACGCCAGCACCCGGAACGACTCGGCCACCTTGAACGGACTGTAGTGCTGCAACATCACGCCGCCGGAGCCGACGCGAATGCGCGACGTGCGCGCGAGCAGATGCGACACGACGATCTCCGGTGCGGAACTGGCGAGCCCTGGCGCGCCATGATGCTCGGCGATCCAGTAGCGTTTGTAACCCAGCGCTTCCGCACGCTGTGCGAGCCGCACCGTGAAACGCAGCGCATCGTGCGCGCTGGTTCCGTCGGCAATCGGACTTTTGTCGAGAATCGAAAGTGAGTAGGACATATCGATACCTCCCAGCGCACCGGCAGGTGCGTGGGAAAAAGGTGAAAGAGATCTGCCGGGCGAGATCCGCTTGTTCCATTATCGCCATCAGAAACGAACCTCGTTCGAGCAAATTTTGCTATGCATATGAGTAAAACGTCAGAACGTATAGCGTGCACGCAAGTAGTAAAAACCACCGTCCTCGCCGATCGTCGAAGCAAAAGCGTCGTACTGCGCACCTTCGAGCTGTGCCGCATAAGGCAGCTTGGTCGGATAGACGTCGAACAGGTTGTTCGCCCCCACCGCTATCTGGAACCGCTTCGTCACGTCGTAACGGACCTCCAGATCGGTGGTGTAGCGCGCTGCATTCTCGAAGTGGATGAACTGCGTCGTCGAGAACGCATTGGGTCCGACGATGTAGGTCTCCTCGCTTGAGGTCGAACCAAAGCGCGTCTCGTGCAGGCTCACGCCCCACTTGTCGAGATGCCAGTTGCCGCCGATGATGATCTTGTTCTTCGGCGTCGCCGTGCTCAGCCACGCAATCTGCTGTGCGTTGAGTTCCGGCTGACCGTTGGCGCCGTTGGCTACCTGCGTGACCGAGGTGGTGTTCAGGTTGATGCCGAGATCCCAGTCCACCTGGCCATAACCGCCAAAACTGGTGTGCCAGGTACCGGACAGATCAATGCCACGGGTACGCGTGCTCGCACCATTCGTGAAGTAGCTCGCGGACACCGCCGACGCCGGGATCGACCCCGGCACCGACAGCCCGGCAGCCTCCATGGCGGCAATCGCCGCCGCGCCCGAGGCCGTGCCGCCTTCGACGATGCGGTTGCGGATGTCGATCTGATACGCGTCGATCGTCAGGTGCAGGTCCTTGGCAGGCGTCAGCACGAGGCCGAGGTTGTAGTTGGTCGACTCTTCCGGTTTCAGCGGCTGTGCGCCGATCAACTTTGCCGCCGCCGAGTTGGCCGCCAGCAGGCCGCTGACCGAAGCCGGCGATTCGTTGACATTGCTGTAGTACTCCTCAGCGAGAGACGGAGCGCGAAATCCGGTACTGACGCTGCCGCGCACGGCGATCTGCGGCGTGAAGTCGTAACGCGTCGAGATCTTGCCGTTCGTCGTATCGCCGACATCGCTGTAATGCTCGAAGCGTCCGGCCAGATCCACCGTCCATTTCGGCGCGAGGTGGGTCGACAGGTCGATGTACGTGCCCAGCACGTTGCGCGAATTGTCGCTCGCGCTGACAGGCGCGAGACCCGGCAGCGCCTGGGAGCCGCCATCCAGATAGGAAGCCTCGTCGCCCGCCCCCACGGTGTAGGTCTCGCGCCGCTGTTCCACCCCAACCGAAACGTTCACCGGCGCCGGCAACAGCGGAAGATGGAAGGCGCGCGACAGGTCGAAGTTATTCGTCAGTTGCGTGTTGCTGACGGTGGCCAGATGGAAACTGGTCGGCGTATAGCCTTGCGCGGCATACAGTCCGGTGTTAGCCGAATTGTCCATGCCGATGCCTTCGTGGTCGCCGCCATAGGTCGAGCTAAGATCCCACGACCAGCCGAACAGGTTCTGGCCTTTGATACCGGACGTCACCGAATAGTCGTTCTCGTTGACCGTCTCCGTCGGCACGAAGCCGTTCGGATAGACCTCGGGAAGCACGGCAGGCGGACGGTAGTTCTGGTAAGCCTCGGCATTGCGATGCGCATAGGTGCCGAAGCCGTACAGTTCGACATCGTCGCCGAGGTAATAACCCGCATTGAAGCCCACCGACTCACGCGTACTGGCCGGGTCGCCCTCGATCGGATTGTAGTAGCCATGCCCCGGCTGGAAGGTGCCGAAGTAGTCGTCGGGGCCGGTGCGCACCGTATGATTCTGGCGGTCGTATTCCGCCGCCAGGTCGAGGTAGCCCTTGTCGCCGAGATTCAGGCCGATATTGGCGGACTCGCCGTTCTTGAAGCCGTCGCCTGCATAGGTCTGGCCGTTGCTTGTCTGCAGCGATCCTCCATGCGAGCTCGTCTTCAGAATGATGTTGATCACTCCGGCGATGGCGTCGGATCCATACTGCGCCGAGGCACCGTCACGCAGGATTTCGATGTGGTCGATCAGCCCGACCGGGATCATGTCGATGTCGACGCCGGTCGACCCCTGGTTCAGGCCGCCGTCGAGCGCGATATTCGCCGTGGTATGGCGACGCTTGCCGTTCACCAGCACCAGCACGTGGTCCGGCGTCAGACCGTGCAGAGACAGCGCGTCGGTCAACTGCGCCGTATCGCCGGCATAGGTCTCCCGCGTGATCGACGACGACAGCTTGACGAGCGCATCGCGCAGATTGCTTTGCCCGGTGGCCTGCAACTGCGCCCCGCTGATCACATCCACCGGCGTCAGGCTCTGGCTCGCCTTCGTACTGGTGCGCGTGCCGGTCACCACCACGGTGTCCTGCTGCACGGTACCGGTTGCGGCGGCCTGCTTCGTGGCTGCCCGGCTCGTTGCGGATTGGACTGCGGCGGGCTGAGCGCCGTTGGCCGCCGCGGCATCGCTTGCCTGCGCCGGTGCAGCCGCGCTCTGCGCCCATGCGGCGCCGTTGCACGTAATCGCCAGCACAGCGGCGGATAACATCGTCCTGCGAAATCCGGTGGCGGCCTGACCGGCCCGACTCTTTCTATTACTGTTCCTGCGCATCGCACTGTCCCGTTGATTGTCAGCGAACACCACTCTCCCGCACACCGGTTGAACGCAACGGTGTGAGGAGCCATTTTTTAGTCATACTGATGATTTACAGCGGACCATCGACCAGGCAGCAAGCGCTGCCCGGTTATCGTTAGCTTTTTGGCAAGCCAGGCGGATTGGTTTGGGCCTTGTCGATCGCTTCGCTACCCAGACTCCAGCGGTCGAGCACCTGCGTGTATTTTCCGCTGTGAATCAGATCGTTCAGCAGCAGCGTGACGGGAGCGGCGAGCCCACTCCCCTTGCGCGTCGTGACCGCCACATCGGCCAGAATCGGCCAGCCGCCGCTGATGGTGCCCACCGAGCGGATCCCGCCTTTCTGCGCCGCCTCGTAGGCGAGCGCCGAGTTGACGCTCAGGATGACGTCGGCACGCCCCGAGCGCAGCGCCACGTCCCGCACGGCGATGTCGTCGTAGTACTGAACCTGCACCGGCTTCAGCCCATGCGCGACATTTTCCTTGTCCCATGCCAGCAGGATCTTTTCCTGGTTCGTGCCGGAATCGGTAATCACACGCAGGCCCGCGACGTCCTTCGGTTCACGGATCGTTTTGATCGGGCTGGAATCCTTCACATAGAATCCGAGCACGTCGCGCCGATAGGTCGAGAAGTCGAACTTCTCCTTGCGCTCCTCGGTCACCGTGACGTTCGACACCACCGCGTCGACCTTGCCCGATTGCAAGGCAAGCGGCCAGTCTTCCCACGCGAGCGGAACGAGCTTCAGCTTGCGCCCCAGGCCGTCCGCGATCAGTTGCGACAGGTCCGGGTCAAAGCCCACCACGGTCTTTGCATCCGTCGCATACGCGCCAAGCGGTGGAAACGCTACCGTCAGGCCGATGACCAGTTCGTCTTTTTCTGCAAAATGAAACGTTGCAGGAACAGCCAGGATGGCTGCCGTGTCGGGCGTGGTCCGAACGCGGTTTGGCTGATCCGGACTCAGATTGAATCCGCTTGAGGTGGTGCCTGCCGCTTGTGCTGTGGCCGTCAAACCCATCGCCAAAGCGACGAGCGTAGCGGCCACTGCCGACAGAATCTTCCGGCTGTGTCTCATGAATGGTTATGCCCTGTTGAAATAGACAATGTGTGCCAGGCGCAGCGCGCTTGACTAGCGTTGGCCGAGCGGTTCGAGCTGGACCAGATCGCTCAGCGAATCCGTGCGGCCGGGTTCCAGCAAATCCTTGCCGAACGACAGACGAAAATGAACCTCGGGCGGAATCGAAGGATCGAACAGGCGCTCGTAACCCGCGCTCACATAAAGTCCTGCTGCCTCGGGTTGCCTGAAGCCTGTGGTCAGATAGACGCGGCGATAGCCCTGCCGCAACGCACGTGCTTCGAGTTCCTGCACGACGCGACGGGCCAGCCCCTGACGACGCTCGCCCGCATGCGTCCAGATACGCTTGAGCTCCGCGGTCGTTGCATCGTAGCGTTTGAACGCACCGCCGCCGACCGTCTCGCCGTCGCGTACGATCACGATGAACGCGCCTTCGGGCGGCGCGAATAACTCGGCCGGATAACGCACCAGCTCTTCGCTCGCCAACGCGGCACTGTTCGGCCGAAACTCGGCATAGCGTGTCGCGTACTCGACCTGCAGTCCATCCAGCAGGGGCCGCGCAAGCGGATCCGACAACGTGGTATCGATAATGGTGTAGGTCATGGCAGATAGGGGCTATTTCACGGCCCCGCTGATCCTGTCGTTGAATTTCTATGCCGTTCGACCTGAATTTCCGTCGAACCGAAAATACGATAACAGGCAGTCAATCTGCATTGAACCAAACATTTAACGAATCGTTATTCCGCACAATCCGTATATATTATTTATGTGCCGATTCACGTGCGGCAATGCGATTTTCGTCGCTGGCGCAGCGCGTTGTGCTGCAACCATGAGTGGGATGGGCATCCCAGCAGGTCACCTAACTTTGTATCTGTTCAGGACAGCGACGGGTCCATCGGCGCGTTCGCCTGCAAACAGGCCCACAGTCGCTGAGCAACGGGCCTTGTGCCCCGTCGCTGCGTCGAGCGGCCACCACGCCGGGCTCAGTGCCCCAGGCCGGTGGCGGCGATCTGCTGCTCCACGTACTGCGCGAAGAGGGCGTGCAGATGCGTCGTCGGATGCAGGTCGTCGGCGAACATGTAGGTCTGGTCTGCGTTGGCGCTCACGTAGGTGGCCGGCGAGCACAGCAATGACGTGTCATCGGGCGTTTTCGAAGGATCGCAGGCCTGGCCCGTGTTCGATACGGAGAAGCCATTCGCCTGGAAGTTCGCGATGATCCCGTTCAACCACGTATAGGCATCCACCTGGATGACCTTGCTTTGCACGCCATCGGTCTGCAAGGCGCTGTTCAGCGTACTGTTGAAGAGCTGCGATAGCTGGGTGTAATTCGCGCCGCCATCGGACTGGGAGAGACCGTCCGGCGAGAGTCCGATGTTCGGCAGATTGACCACCACCACATGCGTGGCGCCGTTCTGTACGATCTGCGCCACCAGTTGCGCAAGCGTGGTTGCCGCGGTCTGCACAATGCTCGACCCGGCCGGCGGCGCCCCGGCCCGCAGCACATCGTTCGCGCCGGCCCAGACGAGCACCAGTTGATTCGAGTTAAAGCTGCCGTGTGTGCCCAGATAGCTCGACACCTGCTGATTCATCGGCATTTCGACGTTGCCGATCACGTCGGTCAGGAAGTCGTTCTGGTCCGCGGGCGTCGCGACCGTGGCGCCGCCCTCCGCATAACCGAGGCCGCTCTGCGCGCTGAGCTTATGCGTGAAGTCGATCGTGTACGCGGCGCTTAACGTGCCGCCGTAATACTGTGCGACGTTCTGCGTCCACACCTGGCCGGGGTTGGTCGTGAAGCGCCCGCCGCCCACCGCGCTGGCGAGCGGCGCATAAGTCCCGACGTCGGACAGGCTGTCGCCGAACGAGACCACTTGCAGATTGACGCCGCCCGGCGCCGTGGACGTGCTGCTACCAGAGCTGCCGCCGTGGCCGCCACCGCCGCATGCCGAAAACAGTGAAATCGCCACGGAACAAATTGCAACGCGTACCTTGCCATGGATTGCTCGCATTACCACTCCTCGTTGACCAGCCGGGGCGCCGGGGCCGCTACGCGGCCTGAAGCCGCGCGTCGTCCCTCACCAATCCTTACCTCGTAGCAAAAAGCGTGCGCCGACGCGGCTGGGGTACGTGCGAGCCGCAAAGACGCCACGTGGATTTTCTTGGCGCATTTTTAACTAACCAGTTAGAATACTGCCGGAACGAAGCTTCGGGAGCGCTCACGCGCATCCCGTTTCTCTCGCCTCTACGATGATTCCCTGGAGAACGACGTGTTACGGCGCAAGTTTTTGTCGTCAATGATCTTGATGGCTGCAGGCATTGCGGTGGCCAAGGCCCGCGTGATTTTCGGCGGCATGCCGTGGTTCAAGGATCCGGTGGTTCTGCCCGAGCCCGTAGTGCCGGATGGCTGGAAATTCTTCACAGCCGGCGAAGTCGCAGCCGTCGAGGCGATCGCCGACCGGCTGATTCCCTCGGACGAATTGAGCATCGGCGGCAAGGAAGCCGGCTGCGCGCTCTTTATCGACCGTCAATTGAGCGGCGACTACGGCCGCGCGGCCACGCAGTATCGGCTGGGCACCTTCAAGCCGGGCACGCCGAGTCAGGGACCGCAAATCAAGGACACACCGGCCGAACGCTATCGCGCCGGCCTGAAGTCGCTCGACGACCACTGCAAGCAAAGCTTCGGGGGCACAGCCTTCAGTGCACTTGCAGCCGAACAGCAGGACAGCGTGCTGAAACAGCTCGAAGCAGGCGAACTCGCACTCGCCGGCGTCGATGCAAAAGCCTTTTTCAACCTGGTCTTGCAGAACGTGCGCGAAGGTTTCTTCGCCGACCCGATCTACGGCGGCAACAAGGACATGGCCGGCTGGAAGATGCTCGGCTTCCCCGGCGCCCAGTATGACTTCCGTGACGTGATCGGTCGTCAGGGCGAAGACCTGAAGATCATTCCGATCAGCCTCATCAGCCGCAAGAGCTGAGGCGCGCGCTGTTTCCCGTGCAGCCCGACTGCACCCCCACTGCAACAAGCGGAGAATCACATGGCACTCAAACGTGCTAAAGCCGACGCTGTGATCGTCGGGCTCGGCTGGGCCGGCTCGCTGATGGCGAACGAACTGACCCTGGCCGGTCTGAATGTGGTCGCGATCGAACGCGGCGCCTGGCGCGACACCAGCAGCGACTTCCCCACCACGGTCGACACCGACGAACTGCGTTTTGCGACGCGCCGCGCGCTGATGCAGCCGCCTGCCATCGAAACGCTCACCTTCCGCAACACGCCAGACCAGACCGCACTGCCGCTGCGCGACTGGAACACCTACCAGTTCGGTATCGGCGTGGGCGGCGCAGGCACGCACTGGAACGGCATGACGTGGCGTTTCCAGCCGAACGACTTTCAGACCTACTCGAACACGGTCGAACGTTACGGCAAGGGCAAATTCCTCGAAGGCATGCAGGTGCAGGACTGGGGCGTGACCTACGCCGACCTCGAACCGTTCTACGACAGGTTCGAACGCCTGGCCGGCACCTCGGGACGCGCGGGCAACATTCAGGGCAAGATCCAGGAAGGCGGCAATCCGTTCGAAGGGCCGCGCCATCGCGACTATCCGCTGCCGCCGCTCGAGCGCACACGTGTCGCCACCCTGTTCGACAAGGCCGCGCGCGGTCTCGGCTATCACCCGTTTCCGGTGCCGGCGGGCAATACCTCGGGTGCGTATGTGAACCCGCTCGGTATTCACATGGCGCCGTGCACGTACTGCGGCTACTGCGAATTCTTCGGCTGCGGCAACTGGTCGAAGAGCAGCCCGCAGGCCTGCATCATGCCCGCGCTCATGCAGCGCAAGAATTTCAGCGTGATCACCGAGTCCGAAGTGCTGCGCGTGAACCTCGCCGAAGACAAGAAGACGGCCACAGGCGTCACCTTCGTCGATCACGACAACAACGAGTGGGAACAGCCCGCCGATATCGTCGTGATCTCGGCCTATCAGATGGACAACGTACGCCTGATGCTGCTCTCGGGCATCGGCAAGCCTTACGACCGCGATACGGGTGAAGGTGTGGTGGGACGCAACTACGCGTATCAGACCATCTCGGGCGCGTCGATCTTCTTCGAGAACGAGCGCCTCAATCCGTTCATCGGCGCAGGTGCACTGGCGCAGGCCATCGACGATTTCAACAGCGACAACTTCGATCACAGTGAGCACGATTTCATCGGCGGTGGCGTAGCGCTCGTGCACTCGACCAACGGCCGGCCCATCGGTCTCGCCAATGGCGTGCCGCCCGGCACGCCGCGCTGGGGCAGCGAGTGGAAGAAGGCGTATCAGCACGCTTACCAGAACTACAACTCGATCTACGTGATGGGCAACAGCTATCCACATCGCGACGTGTACCTCGATCTCGATCCCGAGTACAAGGATCGCTTCGGCCGGCCGTTATTGCGCGTGACCTTCGACTGGATCGAAAACGACAAGCGCTCGGCAAAGTTCATGGCCGACAAGTCGGAAGAACTCGGGCACGCCATGGGCGCGAAAACCGTCGTGCGTAGCGAACCGACCGCGAAGCCGTTCTCGCCGATGGACAACCTGTCCTCGCACACCACAGGCGGTGCGATCATCGGCGACGATCCGAAGACGAGCGCGCTCAATCGCTACCTGCAAAGCTGGGACGTGCACAACACCTTCGTGGTGGGTGCGTCCGCGTTCGCCAACAACGGTGGCTACAATCCAACCGGCACCGTCGGCGCCACCACGCTGTGGGCCGCCGAAGCGATCAAGACGCAGTATCTGAAGTCGCCTGGCCCCCTGGTGAGGAGCTAGAAAGTGCGCGTCAAGACACTCATTGGTTCATTCAGCGCGCTGGCACTCGCCGCCGCTTTCCTGGCGTGGAATCATGCAGGCGAGGTGCATGCTCAGGACACGCCCTCCGCGCAGAGCGCATTGAACGCGCCTGCTGCGAAGGCCGCGCCGCCCGCTTCCGCAAACGCAGACGGGGACGCCGACTCGGCCGAACGAGGCCTGTATCTGGCCCGCGCCGGCGACTGCATTGCCTGTCACACCGCCGAGGGCGGCAAACCGTTTGCAGGCGGCCTGCCGCTGCAAACCCCGTTCGGCAAGATCGTCGCGAGCAATATCACGCCCGACAAGGACACCGGCATCGGCACCTGGAGCGACGCCGAGTTCATTCGCGCAGTCAAGGAAGGCCGCGGCAAGCACGGCGAATACCTCTATCCGGCCATGCCCTATACGGCCTACGCCAAGGTCAGCGATCAGGACCTGCGCGACATCAAGGCATATCTGGATACCGTGCCGCCCGTGCACAACAAGGTCGAGGCGAATCAGTTGCCCTTCCCGTTCAACATCCGCATGCTGATGTTCGGCTGGAACCTGCTGTTCTTCGACAAGACGCCCTTCAAAAACAACGATAAGCAGTCCGTGGAATGGAATCGCGGCGCTTACCTGGTGCAAGGGCTCGGACACTGCGCGTCCTGCCATACCGCGAAGAACTTCCTTGGCGGCGATGAGGCGGCATTGCAAGGCGGCTCGCTGCAGGGCTGGTACGCACCGGAAATTACGAGCAATCCGTATACGGGCCTGGGCAACTGGTCGACGGAGGATATCGTCGAGTATCTGCATACGGGCGGCAACGCGCGTAGCGTCGCATCAGGTCCGATGGCGGAAGCGGTGAGCAACTCGCTGCAGCATCTGAGTACGGCGGACCTGCATGCTGTCGGCGTATATTTGAAGAGCTTCCCGGGCTCGGACCGCAAGGCGCCGGCTGCACTCGACGCGAAGGACACAACGATGACGCTCGGCCACTCGCTCTTCATGGCGAACTGCGCGGCCTGCCATCGCTCGTCGGGTCAAGGTGTAACCGGAATGGTGTCGTCACTGGCGGATAGCGCAGGCGTGCGCGCGCCCGATCCCGCCAATATGCTGCGCACAATCCTGATCGGCAGCCGTGGCGCCGTCACGCAAAGCAATCCGACCGGCGCGGCCATGCCGAACTTCAGCTGGAAACTGACCGACGCCGATATCGCAGCCGTCTCCACGTATGTCCGCAATAGCTGGGGCAATGCGGCGGCGCCGATTTCCGCGGACGACGTCAAGAAGGTTCGCGGCAGTCTTGGCGCTCAATCGGCGATTGGGGTGGCGCAGAACCAGTAGGACACCGCAGCATGCAAAGGAACGGCTCCGGGCGCGGTTTATGCCACCGCGTGCGCAGCCGCTCCGTGCGCCGCGTGCCGGTTGGCCGGCCGCTTGAGTCCGAGATTCTCGCGCAACGTACGGCCCTCGTATTCGCTGCGGAATAGCCCACGCCGCCGCAACTCGGGAATGACGAGCTCGATGAAATCGTCGAGCCCCGCCGGCAACAACGGCGGCATGACATTGAAACCGTCCGCGCCGCCGTTGACGAACCAGGCTTCGAGCTCGTCGACGATCTGCGCGGGCGTGCCCACCAGTTGCCAGTGCCCGCGTGCGCCCGCTACTCGCAGGTAGAGCTGGCGAATCGTCAGGTTCTCGCGCCGGGCCAGTTCCAGCGTCAACACCTGACGGCTCTTGCTCGCATTCGTCTCGGGCAATTCGGGGATCGGGCCATCAAGCGGATAGCCGGACAGATCGAAGCCGCCGGTCAGTCCCGAGACGAGCGCCAGGCCCACCTTGGGGTCGACCAGCGCCTGCAACTGTTCGAACTTCTCCTTCGCTTCGCTTTCGCTGCGGCCCACGATCGGAAAGACGCCCGGCATGATCTTCAGGTCGTCGGGATGCCGTCCATAGCGCGCGAGGCGTCCTTTGACGTCCGCATAGAAAGCGACGGCGTCGTCCAGTGTCTGCTGCGCGGTAAAGATCACCTCCGCCGTACGCGCCGCGAGTTCCTTGCCCGCTTCCGACGAACCCGCCTGCACCACCACCGGGTGACCTTGCGGCGCACGGGCCACGTTAAGCGGTCCCCGCACCTGGAAGAAACGGCCCTTATGGTTGAGTACGTGCCGCCGGGCCGGATCGAAGAAGCGCCCTTGTGCCTTGTCGCGCAGAAAAGCGTCGTCCTCCCAACTGTCCCACAGGCCTCCCACGACCTCGGCGAATTCGATGGCGCGCTCGTAGCGCTCCGCATGATCGAAGTGCGTGTCGCGGTTGAAGTTCTTCGCCTCATGCTCGTTCGAAGACGTCACCAGATTCCATCCGGCGCGCCCGCCGCTAATGTGATCGAGCGACGCGAACTTGCGGGCGATATGGTACGGCTCGTTGAAACTGGTCGACGCCGTGGCCACCAGACCCACGTGGTCCGTGACGGCTGCCAGCGCCGACAGCAAGGTAATGGGTTCGAATTGCGCCACGTAGCTGTGCGCCGTGCGGCTGAGAAAGTCCACGTTGTCGCCCCGCGTGCCGGCGCCGTCGGCGAGAAACAGCAGATCGAACTTCGCGGCCTCCGCAGCCTGGGCAAGCCTGACGTAATGTTTGAAGTTGACGCCGGCATCGGCCTGCGCCTCGGGATGGCGCCATGCGGCAATGTGATGCCCGGCAGGGTAGAGAAAGGCGCCGAGGCGCAAATGGCCAGTGCGTTTGGTCATGGTGATGGACGGTGGAAATGAAGTTTCAGCGTGAACGCCTAGGCGCTCTTCTGCCACACACGGGCGTTATCGGGCCGCGCGAGACCGAGGTGTTCGCGCAGCGTGCGGCCTTCGTATTCGGTGCGGAAAATGCCGCGCTGCTGCAGCAGCGGCACCACGCCGTCGGCGAAGTCCTGCAGGCCGCCCGGCAGCACATCGGGCATCAGATTGAAACCATCGGCCGCGCCAGCCTTGAACCAGTGTTCGATGTCGTCGGCAATCTGCTCAGGTGTCCCGACGATCACGCGATGTCCCCCACCGCCCGCAAGCGAGCGGATCAATTCGCGCACCGTATAGCCGTGCCGCCGCGCCTGCGCGATCGTTGCGTGAAAGAACGTATGGTTGCCGTTGCCGCCACCGGGCAAGGTGAGATTGTCGGGCAGTTTCTCGTCGAGCTTGAGCCTGTCTGCCGGAATGCCCAGCGTACCGGCGAGGCGGGTCAAGCTATAGCTCCAGGGAATCAGGTCGACCAGTTCGTCGCGCCGCCGCAAGGCTTCGCTTTCCGTGGCGCCGATGATCGTCGTCAGGCCGGCCAGCACCTTGACGGCGTTGCGTCCGTAAGCGGCGGCACGGGCCTTCAGTTCGCGTCCATAGGCAAGCGATTCGTCGAACGACTGCGAGGCGGAGAACACCGCTTCCGCATGGCGTGCCGCCAGATCGCGGCCATCCGGCGACGCACCCGCCTGCACCAGCACCGGATGTCCCTGTGGCGAGCGCGGCAGATTCAGCGGCCCCTGCACGTCGAAATACTTGCCGTGATGCGCGATGGGATGGATCTTGTCGGCGTCGACGAAATGCCCGTTGATCTTGTCGCCAATGAACGCGTCGTCTTCCCAGCTATCCCACAGCGCTTTCACCACTTCGGTAAACTCTGCCGCCCGTGCGTAGCGCTCGGTGTGGTCCGGCACCGCCTCGCGGCCGAAATTGCGCGCCGAGCCGAGATCGGCGGTCGTGACGACGTTCCAGCCGGCACGCCCTGCGCTGACGTGATCGAGCGTCGCGAAACGGCGCGCGATGTTGTACGGCTCGTTGTAACTGGTCGAAGCGGTCCCGATCACGCCAATGTGCGACGTCGCCGCGGCAATGCTCGCCAGCAGGACGGTCGGTTCGAGCGCCGTGATCGGCCGGAAGCCGATCTGGTCGGCAATCGACGCGTTATCGGCGAGGAACACCGCATCGAATTTGGCCGCCTCGGCAATCTGCGCGACGCGCACGTAATGGGCCACGTCGATGAACGCGTGCGGGTCGGCCTCTGCGACACGCCATGCCGAGGGAACAAAGCCCGAGTGCAGGATATTGATGTTCAGATGCAACTGGCGCGGTGGCTGCGGGCCTGCAGCGTGGCTCATGTGAAAGTCTCCGTGGCGGGATCAGCTTTGCCCGCTTCGTGCGGATGAGCGCGAACCAAAGCGGGAGCGGGCAGCGTGGCCTTCGAACACCGGCCTGACCGTAATCGCAGACCGATAACTTTGCCAGGCAGCGTCAATGAACTTTCGGAAAGCCGTGGCGCTCAGCAAGCAACGCGAGAATGCGCTGGGTGTCGGTGACAAAGCGTTTTTCGCCTAGCGTCTGCACATCGTCGGGCGCCGCTGCCTCGTCGCCGAGGATCAGCACGGGCAAGCCCTGGTGATCCGCGTCGAGCGCCTGGATCGCCACCTCGCGCGGCCGTGCAAACGGCAAGCGCTGGATATCGAGGCTCGCGGTCTTCGCGGGGTCGCTGGCGAGCAGTCCTTCGATCGGCGCGCCGTGCGGGCAAATGAAGCGCTCGCCGGGGTACTTTGGATCGGTAAAGCCAGGTTCAAGGAGTAAGAGGAGGTCTCGGCTCATGATGTGCGGCGGTCCAGAAGAGGATGAGTCGAACGATTCTCAGCCCTTGCATGGCATTGCGCCACGAATAAATCCGCACAACGATATGCGCTCCGCAACTTAGCGCGACACGACGGATGCCCTGGCGTCGGGCATCCATCCTCCCCTTCGCAAGGCATAAGCTTCCAACAAAAAATTCGTTGCATCGCACCGACGAAACTCTAATGTAATGGGTCCGCCCTGCTTCGCCGCACCCGAGTCCCATGTCCCCCCACGCCGAAACGATTGCCGACTGGCTGCTATCCGGTCTCGAACTGAAAAGTACGATCTTTCACGTCGGTCAATATTGCGGCGCCTGGCAAGCATCGACGGCGGGACGCCATCGCGCCAGCTTCCATCTCGCGCTGCACGGCGAATGCTGGCTGCACCTGCCCGCCAATGCGGAGCGCGCGGCGCAAAGCCTGCGCCTCGCGCCCGGCGACGCCGTGTTCCTGCTGCACGACATGCCGCATTGCCTGTCGCCGGATCCGCGCCCGCCGGCAAGCGGCCATGAAAGCGAACGGATCGGCACGATGTCGCCGCTGACCTCGCCTGCGGATGCGCTCGCGCCCGCCGACGGCAGCGTGGGGATCGCCTGCGGCTTCTTCGAGTTCAACTCGGGACTCGACGATATGCTGCTCAGCCTGTTGCCCGATCACATCGTGGCACGGCGCGACAATCCCTCACTCGATGGCGCACGGGCGATCTTCGATCTGATTCGCGCCGAAGCGCTGCGCGACGTGCAGACCCCGTCTCCGCTGATCGCCCGTCTGACCGACCTGCTGTTCGTCTACGTGCTGCGTGCGGTGGCCGGACGCGACGAGATTGCGCCGTGCTTCTGGTCCTTGATGCGCCGCCCGGAATTTGCCCCGCTCGTCGCGGCGATTATCGAGGCGCCCGCCGAACGCTGGACCACCGATACGATGGCGAGCTTCGTCCACATGTCGCGGGCGCGCTTTTGCAAGCAGTTCGTCGATATCTCCGGCCAGCCGCCCGCCCAGTTCGTCACGCTGGTCCGCATGAAAATGGCCGCGGCCATGTTGCGCGGCGGCTCGAGCATGCCGGATGCGGCCGAACGGGTCGGCTATCAGTCGGAGTCGGCGTTCGCGCAGGCGTTCAAGCGCGTCACCGGCGTACAGCCTGGCGCGTATCGCCGCCGCGCCGTGAAATCCCCTGAAAAGCAGGCTCCGGCCGCCATAAATAGGCCGGTCGCCGCACTGCATTGAGCGAAGCGCGGCGAGTTGCACCACCGCGCCGCTCGAAGCTGGACAAACTCGCAGGATTCGCAGACAGGCGCGCATTGTTCCGTCACGCTTGCCGGACTCACAATGAGGCCTTATCTGTGAGGAACTCCCATGAGCCGTCTCCGTTTGCACACCCCCGAGAGCGCCCCTGAGGCGAGCCGCCCCTATCTGCAACGCGCGCAAGCTGCCAATGGCTTCCTGCCGAATCTGGTCGCGTCGCTCGCCAACGCACCCACTGCGCTCGAAACTTATCTGACGGTGGCGGAAATCAACGGACGCAGCGGCCTTTCACTGGCCGAGCGCGAAACGGTGCAGATCACCGCTGCCGCTATCCATGGCTGCGGTTTCTGTGTGGCGGGGCATACGGCCGTTGCATTGAAGAAGGCGCAACTTGAACCGCAGCTTGTCGAATCCATTCGGGCCCAGACGCCGTTGTCCGACCCGCGCCTCGACGCGGTGGCCGTGTTCACGCGGGCGGTGATCGCCACCCGTGGCGCTGTTTCCGACGAAACGCTTGCGGCGTTCCATGCAGCCGGCTTTAGCGATGCCAATGCGCTGGAAGTGATCCTCGGCGTGAGTCTCGCCACGCTGTGCAACTTCGCCAACAATCTGGCGCAAAACGAGCTGAACCCGGAGCTCGCCGCCTATCGTTGGGTGCCGCAGGAACAGCTCGCATGAAGGCGCCGACGCCGTCGTTGCGGCAACGCGCGCCGGAACTCGCGGCATGGCTCGATGAGCATGCCGAAGCGATCGATGCCCACCAGGACTTCGCCGCCCAGATCCTGCCTCAGCTCGCTCGCGCGCACCTGTTCCGGATCGGCGTGCCGGCCAGCCTGGGCGGCGACGACGGCAGCACGGTCGAAGCGATTGAAGCCATTGCGAGCGTGGCGGCGCATTCGCTCGCGAGCGCCTTTGTATTCTGGGGACAGCGGACCTTCATCGAATATCTGCTCCATAGTCCTAACGAAGCGTTGCGCGAGCGCTGGCTGCCCTCGCTCCTGAGCGGCGAACTCGCCGGTGCGACAGGTCTTTCGAACGCGATGAAGTACCTGTCGAGTCTGGAGCCGCTGCAGATGAACGCGACGCCGCTGAACGGCGACGGGGCCACCCGGCGATGGACCTTGAACGGCAGCCTGCCGTGGATTACGAACCTGCGCCGCGAAGGGTTTCTGGCTGCGGCCGCCTTCGATCATAGCGACGGTGCACCGCCGTCGATCTTTGCTTTGCCGCACGACACACCCGGCCTCGTGCGCAGCGACGACCTCGACCTGATCGCGCTGCGTTCGAGCAATACGGCGGCGTTGCGGCTCGACGGCGCGGTACTGGACTCGGCCTGGCAGATCACCGACGACGCGCGCGGATTTCTCGTGCGCGTGCGCCCGGCTTTTCTGGGGCTGCAATGCGGCATGTCAATCGGCCTCGCGCGCCGCGCTCTCGCCGCCATTGACGCAAGCAGCGCCGCCGCCCGCGCGGCGGTCGAAGACGAGGCCCCGGAACTGGCGAACGAACTCGCTGTGCTGTCAAAGCGCCTGTTCGACGGTGTCGAGCACGGCACGTTCCTCGCTGCGCCGGCCGCGCTGTTCGAAGTGCGTATCGCACTCGCCGCGCTCGTGGATGCCGCCGTCCGGCTCGAAGTGCAGACAACCGGTGGACGCGGTTACTTGCGCGGTCAGAGCGGCTGCGCCCGGCGCACACGCGAAGCGGCGTTCGTACCGATTGTCACGCCCAGCATCGTGCAACTGAAAAACCAGTTGGCCCAGCATCGACAGACGAAAGCGGCATGAGTCACGCAACCGGTACGCCCGCATCGCGCGTCGAGCTACGCGAAATTGGCCTCAGCTACGCGGACCGGCAGGTGCTGCACGCCGTCGACCTGAGCGTGCGGCCCGGAGAACTGGTGTCGATACTGGGGCCGAGCGGCTCCGGCAAATCCACGCTGTTGCGCATCATTGCAGGTCTGCAAAAGCCCACCAGCGGCCGAGTTCTGGTTGATGGCGAAGCGGTTGGCGGCCCCCGTCCCGACGTGGCGCTCGCCTTTCAGGATCCTTGCCTGCTGCCCTGGCTGTCTGTGGATCGGAACGTCGCGTTCGGTCTCGGCTTTGCCCGTCAGCCGCACCTGACGCGCGCCGCCCGCCGCGAACGCGTCAACGCGGCGCTCGCCGAGGTGGGCCTCGAGCATGCCCGTCACTATGCGCCGCGACAACTGTCCGGCGGCATGGCGCAGCGCGTCGCGCTGGCCCGCTGCCTCGCCCGCCAACCGCGCACGTTGCTGCTCGACGAACCCTTCGGTGCGCTCGACGAAGTCACCCGTGCCGATATGCAACGCCTGCTGCTGCAAGTGGTGCGCGACACGGGGGCGGCTACCGTTCTGGTCACGCACGATATCGACGAGGCCTTGCTGGTGTCCGACCGGATTGTCGTCCTCGGCAGTCGCGGCACGCTGATCCTGCATCTCACGGTCGACGTTGCCGCGCCGCGCGAAGCCCATGTGCCGGCGCTCGGCGCGTTGCGCATCCAGATTCTTCAGGCGCTGCACGACTCGATGTCGACAGCGCCGAACGCCTCGCCAATTTCCCCCGTCTCCAACACGCAGCCCTTCGCTCACGCATAAAGGCCAAACAGCATGTGCCAGCTTCCGATGTCTCGCCGCGAGTGGCTCAAACTCGCCTCGATGTTCACCATTGCAGGAGCGGCGCCGCTATTGGGCGCACTCAACGCACGCGCTGCCACCGATCCCAACGCCCCGGTCCGCATCGGCTATCTGCCGATCACCGACGCGACCCCGTTGCTCGTTGCGCACAACAACGGTTATTTCGAAGCAGCCGGCCTTGCCGTGGAAGCGCCTACGTTACTGCGCAGCTGGGCGCAACTGGTGGAAGCGTTTCTGTCCGGTCAGGTCAACGTCGTGCATCTGCTCTCGCCCATGACGATCTGGGCCCGCTACGGCAGCCAGGCGCCGGCCAAGGTCGTTGCGTGGAACCATGTGAACGGGTCGGCGCTGACCGTGTCGCCTGAGATCGACAAGATTGGCGACCTCGGCGGCAAGACCGTGGCCGTACCGTTCTGGTATTCGATTCACAACGTCGTGGTGCAGGATATGTTGCGCGCACAAGGACTCGTGCCCGTGCTGAAAAAGGACGGCGATCTCAAGCCGAACGAAGTCAGGCTCACCGTGATGTCGCCATCGGACATGCCGCCCGCGCTGGCATCGAAACAGATCGCCGGCTTTATCGTGGCCGAGCCGTTCAATGCCGCGGCCGAAGGTCTCAAGATCGGCAAGGTGCTGCGCTTTACCGGCGACGTCTGGAAGAATCACGCCTGCTGCGTCGTCTTCATGCACGAGCGCGATTTGACTGAGCGGGCCGCCTGGTCGCAGAAGGTGGTCGATGCCGTAGTCAAGGCGCAGTTGTGGACGCGCGCGCATCCGCAGGACGCGGCGCAGTTGCTGTCCAAGTCCGGCAAGAATCATTACACGCCTCATTCGGCAGAAATACTTGGCGCCGTGCTGGCGCCGTCTGCTGCGGATCAGGGCCGCTATCTGGCCGACCGCGCCATCGTCCACGCCGACTGGCACGCGAAGCGCATCGACTTCCAGCCCTACCCATATCCCGACTACACCGAGGAACTGGTGAAGCGCCTGAAAGCGACCCAGCTCGAAGGCAACGGCCAGTTTCTGGGCAAGCTGGATCCGGCGTTTGTGGCGCGCGATCTGGTCGACGACCGCTTTGTCCGTAACAGCATTGCGGCCGTCGGCGGCATGAGCGCGTTCGGTCTGCCGGAGGGCTTTGAGCGCACGGAGACGATCGTTGTCTAACGCGCCGCTGGAGACCGTGTCCACCCCTGTCCGTTTGGGCACTGTGCGCGCCGCGCGGCCCGCGTCGCGTGCGCATGGCTGGGTGCGGCGCGCGCTGTCCGGATTGGCGGGCCTCGTGGGCGTCGTCGTGATCTGGTGGCTCGCCATTACGCTGCTCGCCGATCCCAACGGTCTGGCCGCGCAGTTTTCCCCCACTCGAGCGCTGGCGACACTGCCGTCATTGATCGTCGACGATCGCCTGTTGGTCCACATCGTCACCAGTTTGCGACGAATCGCCGTTGGCCTCGTCTGGGCGCTGCTGGTCGGTGTTCCTTTAGGATTCCTGCTGGGGCGGGTGCGCGCGCTCGACACGGCACTGTCGCCCACCCTCCAGTTTCTGCGCATGATCTCGCCGCTGTCGTGGATGCCGATAGCGGTGATGTCGCTCGGTGTCGGCGATCGTGCGGTGTATTTCCTGCTGGCGTTCGCCGCCGTATGGCCGCTCGTGATGAGCACAGCGGCCGGCGTCGCGCAGATCGACCGGCGCTGGGTACAACTCGGCGAGAGCCTCGCCGCGACACGCGGCGAAATGCTCTGGCATGTCTACGTGCCGGGCATTGCCGCGCATGTGCTGACCGGTGTGCGACTCGCCATCGGCATTGTGTGGATCGTGCTGGTGCCGGCGGAAATGCTCGGCGTCAGTTCCGGGCTCGGCTATCTGATTCTCGATACCCGTGACCGCCTCGCCTATTCCGAGTTGACCGCGGTGATTCTCGTGATCGGCGCGCTGGGCTTTTTGCTGGACTCCATGGCACGCCTGCTTTATCGGCGCTTTGGTGCGGCGGCCCAATTGCAGGCGTCCGACGAAAGGTAAGCGCCCATCGCTGCCAGCGGCGGAAGTTTCGCCCCTCCGCCGGCATCATTGACCGTCACGTCACATCTGCCCGATCGCCCTGCCACACACGGTTCGCATACAGTGCCGCATCGAAATCCGCCGGCACGTCGCCGTTCATCCGCGTGACGTGAGCATCGAGATCCGCCAGAAAGAGGTCGCGGCTGATGCGCTGCACGACCGCCGGAATATCGCGCCGCATGCTCGGAACGTCGCCGACCGGTAAGCCGAAACTGACAAAACCCGCCGGGTTGTAGACGTGGATATCGCGCAGGTAAGGTGCGTCGCCTGCGCTTTTCTCCAGATATTCGAGCGCGGCGCCCAGATAGGGATGCGCCCCGAGATAGTCGTCGGTCTCATCCACGGGCGGCACATATTGGTCTCGCCACAAGCGGATATGCGAGGCAAAATTGGCTAGCTCCGGCCGCGCCGCGGGATCGATGAAGTAACCGGTCCCGGCAATGGCAAAGTCGAAGGTGAGCCGTTCCCCTGCCACGCTTGCCTCAATCGCGCCGTTAGCAATGCGCGCCCCGCTCCACTGCGCGCCGAGATGCAGATGGAAATTGGCGAAGTTCGTGGCGCGCTCGACGGCATCGACCGGCGGCGTCGAACCGGAACGCCGGAAGCGCCGTGCCTGAGCCCAGCGGATCGCATCGGGCAACTGAAAATAGTTGTCGTAAGCGCCGGGATAAGCACGGGTTCGCGTGATGGGCACCGACGGCAGCGTGGCGCGCCGCACGAACAGATGCACTTCGCCTGCGCCGGCCTCGAGCGCGGTTGCGGCAGCGTCGAACGCGGACGCCGCGCCGCCGAGTACGGCTACGGACTTCCCACGCAGCGCGGCAAAATCGATCTCGCTGGACGTATGCGCATGAAACGCCGCCGGCAAGTGCTTCAACACGGCGGGCACATACGCGCCGCCATTGCCGGCAACGCCGTTGGCCAGAATCACCTTGCGGGCGGTTTCGACGACCTGCCGAACCTTCTTGCCGTCGCTCACCTCCAGGTGCACGCGAAACAGTCCATCCACAGGCTCGATGCGCGTGAGACGTGTGCCGTAACGGATAGCGATGTCGAGAAAGTGCCGGAACCACGCCAGATATTCGGCCCAGCGCGTGCGCGGAATCCGGTCGATGGTTGCGTAGGACTGACTGCCGAAACGCGCCTCGTACCATGCCTGAAAACTCAATCCCGGCAAACCGGTCTCGGGGCCAACCAAAGACTTCGGAGTACGCAGCTTGTTCATGCGCGCCCGCGTGAGCCACACGCCGGCTTTCGATTCGTCCTGCGCCGCGTCGATCACGCTGACACGTCCGATTCCCGCGCGCCGCAGCGCGAACGCAAATGCCGCGCCCGTCTGGCCAGCGCCGACAATCAGGACATTGTGATCGACACCCTCGCGATCCGGCACCCAGTTATCAGGCGCCGGGCCCAGCAGCTTCAGTGTGTTGAGGGCGTCGTGATCGGGGTTCACTGCTTGCGTCATATCTGAATTCCGCTTTCCATTGATAAGGAATGGCGAGCACTTTATCGTGCCGCTTTCTGAGGCTTAGGCCACAAACACGTCGGCGAGATTGCCGTCCAGACCATCCGCCGTGACGGTATGGTTGTGCACGCGCCGGTTATAGATCGTCACCTGCTTGAGCGTCACCAGATCGACGATCGGCAGGTCTTGCCCGACCACCTGCTGGAACTGCCTGAAATACGCCACGCGGGTGCGCGGGTCGTTCTCCACGGCAGCGGCTTCGAGCAAGCGGTCGACTTCCGGATTGCTGTAGTGCGTCGCGTTCGAGAACGGCACGCCTTTCCTGAAGTTCTTCGACCAATACAGGCGCTGTACGCCGACAGTGGGATCGAAGGTATTGCCGAGGAAGTTCGCGTCCAGATCGAAATCGCGGTCGGTGTAGATACGCTTGACGTAGGCCCCGAAGTCCTGCGAACGCACCGTCGCCTCGATGCCCACGCCGCGCAGCGTCTGCCGCAGATAGTCGGCCAGCCGCGCGAAGGTCGGATCGTACGGGTTGTAGTCGACGTTCAGCGCGAAGCGATAACCGTTCGACTGGCGCGGCAGTCCGGCCTCGTCGAGCAGTTGGTTCGCCTTGGCGGGATCGTGCGGCCAGGTGGGCGCATGCGGATCGTAGAACTGCGTCAGCAATGGACTGATAGGCGAAGGCGCGACAATTCCATAGCCGTACCAGACGGCCCGCAGGATCGCCTCGCGGTCGATCGTATGGGCGATCGCCTGACGCACCTTCGGGTTGGCGAGATAGCGGTTGTCGAGGTTGAACTGCAACTGGGTCTGGGCGGCATCGTAACTATAGCCGCGAGATTCCAGCGCCAGATGCGGCAGCGCCTGCAACCGCTGGATGTCGAGCAGCGGCACCGGGTTTTCGCCGGCCAGGTCGAGTTCACCGGTTTCCAGCGCCACGGCACGGGCCGCCGGATCGCCGATAAAGCGCAGGACCAGTTCGTCGATATAGGGCTTGGGGGCATCCCAGTAGTCGGGGTTACGCACGAGTACGACGTGGCTGCCGCGCTCCCAGCTCTTGAAGCGGAACGGCCCGGTGCCGATCGGCGCGATGTTATGCGGGTTGTTGAGCGGATCGCCGCTGTCGTAGAGATGCGCCGGGACGATCGGCGACTCGGACGCTGCGAGCGCGTAGATCAGATACGGCGCAGGCCTGGATAGTTGCAGCAGCGCGGTGTGCGGATCGGGCGTGCGGACTTCGACGACGTTGGCGAACGTAGAACGGCCGCGCGAATGGTATTGCTTGAGCAGACCAATCGACGTCGCAACGTCCTTCGAGGTGAACGGCTGGCCATCGTGCCAGCGCACCCCTTGGCGCAGTTTGAAGGTGTACTGCAAGCCGTCGGCGCTGATCGTCCACGCGGTGGCCAGTTGCGGCTGCGGCCGCACGTTAAAGTCGTAGCTCAGTAGCCCCTCGGTTACCTTGGGACTCGCCTTTTGCTCCGCGCCGGCCGTGGTCGCGAAGTTGATCAGCACGTTCGGTTCGGGATTCACCAGCAAGGTCAAGCGGCCGCCGCGGCGCGGTGCGATGGCCGTTGTTTCTGCAGCGGCGTGGGCGAGCGAGGCGAACGGCCCGAACGCCACGCCTGCGGCGCTGCCGGCGAGGCCGAGCAACGCCGCGCGACGGCCGGAATGAAACGGGTGGCGATGCGGCATGCAGGCTCCTTACGAAAGAGAGCGCGAACCAACGTGGCGCGCTCTACGATATCTGCCGGACGCTGCACGATAGCAAGCGTTGCACGCTCATTTGAACGATTAAATTCAGGATTGCATATGTAATTGGGCGGGTGAGATACGTGCCTTCCTGAGCCGATGCGTATCCGCCATTTTCGACGCTATAGCAGCGCGGTGCCACGTAGAAATGCGGCTCAATTGAATAGCAGAATTCGTTCTTTGGAGTTGATGGTTATTGCGTGCTTAACTATTAAGCTCTCCCGTCATTTCGCCGCGCCGCACTCCGGTTATACCGCGAGCCGCTATGGATACCTACTGTGACCCATTCGACGCCCGTTGAGCAAACGCTTGATCCTTCGATAACTGTCCCGGTTTCCACAGACGCTTCGCCTGCGCGTTTTGTCCCAGTGCCCTCGCCTGCCGGCTTCGCCGACAGTCCCGTGTCGCGCGTACTCGCGCAACCGCTGATGCTGGGCCTGTTTCTGCCGATCCAGGCGGGCGGCTGGAGCGCCTCCACCTTGCCGCGCAGCACGGACTGGTCGTTCGACTACAACGCCGCGCTGGTGCAACGGGCCGAGCACTTCGGCTTCGATCTGGTGTTTGCGCTGTCGCAATGGCTGCCCAAAGGCGGCTATGGCGGCGTATTCAATGGAGAAGCACTGGATTCGTTCATGTCGCTGGCGGCGATGACCGCGCTCACGAAACGGATCATTCTGGTGGCGACCAGTCACGTCCTCTATGGTCCATGGCATCCGCTTCATTTTGCGAAATTCACCGCTACGCTCGATCACATCTCGCAGGGACGGTGGGGGATCAATGTCGTGACCGGCCATCGCGCGGTCGAACATGAGATGTTCGGCTGGCAACGCATCGAACACGACAAACGCTATGAACTGGCCGCCGAGTTTCTCGACGCCGTTCAGCAACTATGGGCACAGCCCGACAACTTTACGTTTGCGCCGGCGTTGTCGAACTGGAGTCTGAACGGCGCCTTCGTGACGCCCAAGCCGCGCTTTGGACGCCCGTTGCTTGTCAACGCAACGGGTTCGGACGCGGGCATCGATTTCGCCGCGCGTTACTCGGACATTGTCTTCATCACCAGCCCGAACGGCTCCGAGATCGAAGCGGCGCTACAGGCGTTGCCTGCCCACACGGCGCGCGTGAAGGCCGAGGCTGCCGCCAAAGGACGCGCGATCCGCACGCTCATCAACCCCATGGTGATCTGCCGCGAAACCGCCGCCGAGGCGCATGCCTATCACGACGCCATCGTCGCACACGGCGATGAAGGCAGCTTCCACCGCTTCGACAGCGACGCTCATGCCTGGCGCGGTGGCAGCGCCCAACGCACCCAGGCGGCGGCTCGCGCCGTGGGCGGCAACATTACCATCGTGGGCTCGCCGGAACAGATTGCCGAATACATCGTCCGCCTGCACCAGGCAGGCGTCGACGGGGTTCAGCTCAGTTTCTTCGACTTTCAGCCGGACCTCGAATTCTTTGGCCAACGGGTTCTGCCGTTGCTGCGCGAGGCAGGCCTGCGGCATTAATACCGGACGGTATGGATGCGAGTTTTGCGGATGTGTGGCTGCACCACTAAGCATTCCCAAGGGTTTCGCATCGGCCCTCGGGTCTCAAACCTGACCGATACCGCCATCGGCCATCAGGTCCGCACCCGTCACGTACGAACTCTGGTCTGACGCGAGGAAAAGCGCCGCGCTGGCGATCTCCTCGGCCTGCGCGAGCCGACCAAGCGGGACCATGCTCTGGTACATGTTCACCAGATCCTCGCGGGTCGCCGACTGCGAGTCGAGAATCGGCGTGTCGGTAACTCCGGGGCTCAGCATGTTGACGCGAATGCCGCGATCCTTGAACTCCGCGGCCCAGGTGCGGGCATAGGAACGCAACGCCGCCTTGGTCGCCGCGTAGGCGGTGTGGCCAGGAATACCCATGACATGCATGGCCGACGACACCAGCACGATCGAACCGCTCCCTGTCATCAGCGGCAGCAACTTCTGCACGAGAAAGACGGGGCCGCGAGCCATGAGGTTGAACGCCTTGTCGAAATGCTCGGGCGTGAGGGTGTCGATGGAAGCCTGCTCCGTAAAGCCCGCGTTCGACACGACGATGTCGACAGCGCCCTTTTCTTCCCTCACCACCGCAGCGACACGGTCGAGGTCATCCAGGTTCGCGGCGTCAGCCTGAATCGCTGTGACGTTGCGTCCGATCAGTCCGGCGGCCTCATCAAGCTGCGCTTTCCGGCGGCCGAAGATGAACACGTGAGCACCTTCAGCGACGAAGCGCTGGGCGACCGCCAAACCGATACCGCTTGTTGCGCCGCTAATGACGGCAATCTTGCCTGCGAGAGTGGACATTGTGACCTGCTGCCTGTTCGTGAATGACAGGTTCATGGTAATTGCGGTCGCCGGCGCTGATAATCCGCGAATTGCCCATAAGATCTATGCTAGAAAAGAATGGATCAAACAGCCGCCCCTCGTGAGGATTGCAATGGACCGGTTTCATGAATTGAATGCCTTCATCGCCGTCGTTGAAGCGGGTGGTTTTTCCGCCGCGGCGCGTCGAACCGGCGACACACAGTCCGCCGTCAGCAAGGCCGTTGGTGCACTGGAAAGGCGCCTCGGCGTGATGCTCTTCAACCGCAGCACGCGCAGCGTGACGCTGACCGACCAGGGCCAGCGGTACTATGACCGGACGAAGCCGCTGGTTGAGGAGATGGACGATGCCGACAGCGAGCTGACCAGCAGCACGCAGAATGCCTCCGGTCTGATCAGGATCGCCGTCGCCTCGACTTTCGGGCGCCTGCACATTCTTCCGCTCATACCCGAGCTGTTGTCGCTCAATCCCGGTCTTCAGGTGGACCTTGTTCTTTCTGACTTCGTGCGGGATATGGTCGACGACCGGATCGATCTGGCGATCCGCGTGGGCCCTGTCGACGAACCTGACGCGATCGTCAGGCGCGTGGCCAGCACGCCTCTCGTATGCGTCGGATCGCGCCGCTACTTCGAGCAATACGGCATACCGAAGACGCCCGCCGAGCTCGTCGATCACAATTGCCTCTTATATGGCGGCCTGGTGGAGTCGGTGAACTGGCCGTTCGTCGGGCCGGACGGTCCATTCAGCGTGTCCGTGCACGGCAATCTCTCGTCCAACAGTGTCGAAACAATCCGCGCGGGTGTGCTGGCCGGGGTTGGCATCGGCCTGTTTGCCAAGGTCTCTCTTGCCGATGAACTCCAGCATCCGGACGTGATCACGGTCCTCGACGAATTCATCAGCGAGGTGAGAGACGTCAGCCTCATCTGGCCTAAACGTCGCTTTGTACCGGCCCGCGTGCGCTGCGCGACCGAGTTTTTTGCCAAGGCGCTGCCACAGCGGGTTTAGGAGCACGGAATCCATTTGCCGCAAGGGCCGGCGCAACCCATCGTGGTCGCTTCAGCGCGGGCCGGGTCGCCGTGCACGTGATCTCCGGCGGTGACGATACCGAACAACAGCGCCATGGCGACTACCTGAGCCAGACCGTCCAGCATCCCGCCCATGCATGACATTTAGCGGCGCGCGGACTCAGAACACCGCGTCCGCCTCCGCAAGCGCGGTAGCCGCCACCCCGCTCCCACGCACCGCAGACACGAGCAAGCGCGTATACGGATGAACCGGACTGCCAAACACCTGCTCCGGTTCGCCCTGCTCGATCAGTCGTCCTTCCTTGAACACCAGCACCCGGTCGCTGATGTGCTGAACCACATCCAGATCGTGCGAGATAAAGAGCAGCGCAGTGCCGAGCTTGGCCTGCAATTCGCCGAGCAGGTCGAGCACTTGCGCCTGGACATACACGTCGAGTGCCGACACCGGTTCGTCGCACACGATCAGTGCCGGTTCCGGCGCGAGCGCCCGGGCAATCGCGATCCGCTGACGCTGCCCACCCGATAGCGACGGTGGACGCCGGTCCAGAAACGCCGCCGAAAGGCCGACCTGCTCGAGCAACGCCACGGCGCGTGCTGTCGTCTGCGGCTTCGACAAGCCCTGCGCGAACAGGCTCTCTTCAAGCAGGCGCCGTACGGTGTAGCGTGGATCGAATGCGCTGAGCGGATCCTGCGGGATGTATTGCAAGCGGGTTCGCAGTGCCGTGCGATCGCGCTCGCGTATCGCGTGGCCGTTCCACTTCGCGCCAAGCAGGCGCACTTCACCCGCATCGGGTTCCAGCAGACCCAGCACGATGCTCGCGCACGTACTCTTGCCGGAACCGGACTCGCCGACGATCCCGACCACCTCGCCTGCACCGACCGTGAACGATACGTCTTCGAGCGCGGTAAAACGTTCTTTGGAATCCGCACCGGGGCGGCGATAACGCTTGCCGATGCCCTGCACCTCCAGCACCGTTCGGCTCGTGTCGCGATGACGAACAGGCAGCGGCTCACGCAGGATAGAGACCGCGCCGGCGGTCGTCGTCGCGGCCTGCTCAGTCCCGGACGCCGGCGCTTCATCCGTACTCCCGACAAAGCGCGCCGAGCCGAGCCGATACCCTTTCGAACTCGCAGATGGCCGCGCGGCCAGCAGTTGCTTCGTATACGGATGACGCGGGTGCGTCAGCACTTCGTCATGGGTACCCGCGTCGACCACAACTCCGTCATGCATCACCAGCACGCGATCGGCGATTCCCGCCACCACCGACAGGTCATGACTGATCAGCAGCACGCCGACGCCCTGCTTCAAGCGCTCCTTGAGCACGGCCAGTACCTGCACCTGGACGGTGACATCGAGCGCCGTGGTGGGCTCATCCGCAACGATCAGCGCAGGCTGACCCGCCACTGCCGCTGCAATCAACGCGCGCTGCCGCAAACCACCGGACAGCTCGTGCGCATGCTGCCGCGCTCGCTGCGCCGGCTCGGGGATGCCGACGTCCGCCATCACCTGCTGCACCCGCGCGGCGATCGCCTTGCGCGTGCGCAGCAAGCGGTGATGCGCCAGTACCTCGCCGACTTCCGCGCCGATCGTCCGCAACGGGTCGAGCGACACCAGCGCATCCTGCATCACGAGCCCTGCAAACGTGCCGCGCAAGGCTCGCCAGTCGCGCTCGCCGAACGTCAAGGCATCGCGGCCGTCGATGCGAAAGCGTGCCGCGTGCACGAGTGCGTCGTGGCCCGCCAACCCGAGAAGGCTGCGCGCGGTCAGGCTCTTGCCCGAACCCGACCCGCCGACCAGCGCAACGCATTCGCCCGCGTGAATGGTCAGGTCCAGGTCTCGCACGAGCGGCGCGCCGCCGTTGGCATGGCGAAAGCCAATACTCAGACCCGCAATGTCGATCAAGGCAGCCGCCGTCATCGCGCCCGTCCTTCGAAGTTACGTTGCAGAAATTTCCCGAGGACCGAGAATGCGATCACCGTCATTGTGATCGTGAGCCCCGGAAACACGCTCGGCCACCAGGCGACGCGCAGCACGTCGCGGCTTTCCGCCAGCATGACACCCCACTCCGGTGTCGGCGGCTGCGGACCGAGGCCGAGAAAGCTCAGGCCCGATACCGCGATGATGGCCGCGCCGATATCGATGGTCGCAATCACCGGCACCGCGCTCAACACGTTCGGCAGCAGATGCCTGAAAAACACCCGCCGGCGGCTGAATCCATACGTCACGGCATGCGTCACATAATCGGCGCGCCGCACCTGTTGCGTGCGGCTGCGGACCACGCGTCCGAACTTCGGAATGCCGGCAATGCCCACAGCAATGGCGATATTGACGATCCCTTGCCCGAGGAAGGTCACCACGAACAGCGACAGCAGAATGGATGGAAACGCGGACAGCACGTCGAACGCACGCGAAGCCGGCTCGTCGACCCAACGGTTGCCGAGCCCGGCCGCGATCCCGAAGACGAGGCCGATTGCCAGACTCACGATCATGCTGGCGAGCCCAATCAGCAGCGAATAACGCGCGCCGTAGATCACGCGTGCAAACACATCGCGGCCGATGCGATCGGTGCCGAACCAGTGTGCCGCATCTGGCGGTTGGAGACTCTGCGTGACCACGCTCACAAGCGGATCGTAGTGCGTGACCCACTGCGGCAGCACGAGCGCAAACGCCAGCAGCCCGAGAAACACCACTGCGGCAATCACGCCAGGCGGCCAGAATATGCGCCGGCGGCGAGCGGCCTGCACCGTCGCGCCCGCTTGCGTATCGCGGCCCAGCACCCGTTCGTGCTGGGCGGATTGGGATGCACTCATCGGGTATTCAGCCTTGGATCGATAAACAGGTAGGCGACATCGAGCAGCGTCGAAATCGCCACGTGGATGAAAGCGGCCAGCAACACGACCGCCAGCACCACCGGCAGATCCTGCGACATCACCGCGTTTAACGTCACCGTGCCGATGCCGGGCCGCCCGAACATTTTCTCGGTGATGACGGCACCGCCGAGCAGGCTGCCGATCAGCCAGCCGCCGAGCGTCACAACCGGCAGCAACGCGTGCCGCAAGACATGCCGCACGCGCAGCGCGAATTCGCCCAGCCCACGCGCGCGGACGGTCGTGACGAACGGCTGGTCGAGCGCCTGTTCGAGCGCCTCGCGCATCACTTGCGACAGCACGCCGGCCGTCGGCAGCGCGAGCGTGACCGCCGGCAATACGAGCGAACGCCAGCCCGCCGCGCCCGACACCGGAAAGAGCCGCCACTGGAACGAGAGCAGGATCAGCAACAACATTCCTAGCCAGAACACCGGCGTCGACGTGAAAGCGAGTTCCAGCACCGAGGCGATACGGATGCGCCACGCCCCCCGGCCGGCGGTCAGCGTCGCCACCGTGATCGCCACCGCGAAAGCCAGCGCGCCGGCCGCCACCGCAAGCTGGACAGTCGGCCACACCTGGCTGCCCAGGACCTCCGTGACGGGTTGCTGCATCACATATGACGTCCCCAGGTCGCCGTGCAGCAGGCGCACCAGAAAGTGACCGTACTGCCAGCCGAGGCTGCGGTTGAGTCCCCACTGCGCGCTGATCGCTTCGCGCAGTCCCGGATACGACAGGTCGCCGGCCAGCACGTCTTCGATACGGCCCGGCAACGCGTGGATCGCGGCAAACGTGGCACTGGCGGCAAGCCATAACACCAGCAGGCTCGTGAGCAAGCGCACGACGATTCTCTTCAGCATGGCCTCTCCGTTAAGCGCATTCGCGTGCCAGCCTTAGCCGGCCGTACGCGCGACCCACAGGTCGTACGAACTGGTCGGCGAGTCGAGTTCAGGCTCGAAGCCGATGCCATGCACCGTGTTCTTGGCCGCGAGGTGATACGCCGGCGCGAACAGCGGTACGATGAACGCCTGATCCACCGCGCGTTGCTGGATCTTCGCGAGCAGCGCGCGGCGCGGCGGGCCGACCGGCAACAGGCGCGCCTGATTGATCTCCGTGACGATGGTGCGGTCCGGGTTCGGGATCGCGTTGTAGAGGAAGCCCTTGTCGCCGAGCATGTCCCACAGTTCCATCGCAACGTCCGACGGGTTGTCGGTGTTCGGATAGATGCTCCAGATACCGGTGGCCTTTTCGTTGGCGAAGTCACCCGCCGTATTGATGTGCAGCCGCAGATCGAGCCCGATGTTCTGGCGCAGTTCCGACTGCATGGCGCGAATCAGCACGTCGCGGCTGTCGCGCACATAGGGCTGCGGATAACCCACTTCGATGGACAGACGCTTGCCGTTACGGGTGCGAAAACCGTCCGCATCGCGCTGGGTCCAGCCCGCTTCGTCGAGCAGCTTGTTGGCTTCGGCGACGCGATTGCCCCAGGTGCCCTTCAGGCTCGCGTTGTAGTCCGCGTTGTCCGGACCGATGTCCGACCACGCGCGCTGCACCGTGCCCAGATAAACACTCTTGACGATCGCGTCGAGATCGAAGCCGTCGCGCAGCGCGCGCCGCACGCGCACGTCGTCGGCGGGTGCGGCCGTGTAGTTGACGTTCAGCGTGAACGATGTGGCTGCGGAGGGCCCGGTCAGATACTGGAAACCTTCCGCCTTGTCGAATACGGTGATGTCGGTGGGTTGGACGCCTTCGATCAGGTCGACCTGGCCGGAACTCAGCGCCCCTGTGCGCACGGACGCTTCAGGCAGGAAACGATAGGTCACCTGATCGAGATACGCCGCGCCCTGATGCTGCGCGTAGCCCGGTGCCCAGTTGTAGTGCGGATTGCGCACGAAGGTCGCGGATTGGCCGCGCTGGTAACGCTGGAACACGAACGGGCCGGTGCCCACCAGACCCGGGCCGCCTGCGCACAGGTCGGTGTTCGAGGCCAGGGACTGTGGCGAGAGAAAGCCGAGCTTCACGCTCGAGAGCGATTCGAGCGTGGTCGAGTCCGGTTGTTTCAACACGATCGTCACCACGGTCGGTGAGACCACCTCGGTGTGGTCGTACTGGACCAGCAGCGATGCCGAAGCCGACGTGGTACTCGCGTTCTTGATGATGTAGTCGAAATTCGCCTTGACCGCCTGCGCGTTGAACGGCGTACCGTCGGTAAAGGTGACGTCGTCGCGCAGCGTGAAGGTGTAGCGCTTGCCGTCGTCCGAGACTTGCCACGACTTCGCGAGCCACGGGCCATAGTTGCCGTCGGCTTTCTTCGCGATCAACGAGTCGACGAAGTTGCGAATCAGGAAAAATGCGTTCTGTTGCGAAGCTCGATGCGGATCGAAACACACTGGCTCGGTCGTGACGCCCCAGGTGAGCGAGCCGCCCGAGACGGGATGCGAGACGGCCTGTTGTTCAGTGTTCGCTGCGCTTTTCTCGCAGCCGGATAGCGCCAGCGTCGCCACCACGGCGACGGCCGCGGTAGCCATGGCGAGCAACGGGGAAAATCGTGGGTTCATCGACTGCGAGTCCTGTACTGGGTGAGCGCAAGGGAGTGGAAAATTTCCGAGGCGGCTGTCGCCTCAAGTCTTCGCCAGATAATCCGTGACGGTGATCTTCTGCGGCAGCACGTTGCGCGCCGACAGCCAGTCCGCTGCGGTCTGGAAGCTCTTCAGGAAGGCCGCGTCATCGACACCGTGCATCGTGTACGTGCGTTTCATCGCCGCCAGCGTATCGCGGACCTCGATGCTGTAGCCGCCCTTCTGCTGGGCGATTGCTTCGGTTTCCTGTGGATGTTCGGACGCCCATTGCGCCTCGGCCGCATACGCTGCGTTGACGGCCTTGACCAGCGCGGCGTTGTCTTCGGCGAATTGACGTCGGGTCACATAGGAGTTGAAGTCGATCTGGAAGTCGACGTCACGCCCTTCGAGAAACACGTTATGCGCCTTGTACTGATCGCGCGCAATGTCGACGCCGGGACTCCACATCGACCACGCGTCGATCTTGCCCTGCCCGAAGGCCGGCGCCGCGTCAGGCGGATTCAGGTAGACGATATTGACCGCGTGACGATCGACATGATGTTTTTCCAGCGCGGCCAGCAGCAGGAATTCGCCGAGCCCCGAACGGTTTACCGCCACCGTTTTACCCACCAGATCTTCGACCCGATCGATGCCCGAACCGTCCTTGGCAATCACCGCCGTGGTGCGCGGATCGACCACGCAAAACTGCGTGAATACCAGCGGCGAACCGGCGATCATCGCCGCCAGCGCAGGCGTGGTGCTGCCACCGAAGCCGAAGTCCGCGCTATTCCCAGTGACCGCCTGCAGCGACGGCGCATGGTTCGGGAACGGGCCGACCCATTCCACCTTGATATTGTCCTTCGCCAGCAGCTTCGCAAATTCGCCGCGCTCTTTGGCGAGCTGCGGCAGACCTCCCAGGCCCCAACCGAGGCGCACGGTGTCGGTACTGCGACGCCCGCAGGCGCCGAGCCCGGTGGCGAGCGTCGCGGCTGCCAGCGTGGTTTGCAGGAAGCGACGCCGGGATACCCGTGACATCGACGGTTCAAAAAACTTGGGCATGAATGGATACAGTAAAGAGAAGTGTTTCGAAAAGGCCGTGCATGCGGACCTCCGCAGCGTTATGCGTCGGACTCGGCGCCCGCCCCCAGTTCGGTCAGCAGCACTTCGCGCAAGGCAGTCGCAGCGGGATGAGCGCGCTGCGCATTCGCTTCGCGAGAGATGCGGTATTCGGCGGCAATCGCGCCGTCGCGCATGATCAACGCGCGATCGGCCAGCGCAATCGCCTCGTCGACATCGTGCGTCACCAGCAGTACACCCGGTTGATGACGTTCCACCAGCAATTTGATCAGGCGATGCATCTTGATGCGGGTCAGCGCGTCGAGCGCGGCGAACGGCTCGTCGAGCAACAGAAGTCGCGGTTCCTGCACCAGCGCGCGAGCGAGCGCCACGCGTTGCGCCTGGCCGCCGGACAGGTTGCGCGGCCAGTCGTCGAGACGATCGGCGAGACCGACTTCGCCCAGCGCACTCGCCGCACGCGTCTTGGCGCCGTCATCCGGCAGACCCAGCGAGACATTGCGCCAAAGCGTTTCCCACGGCAACAGACGCGGCTCCTGAAACACCACGGCCGGCAGCCGCGGACCGTCGATGGTGCCGCCGTCGATCGCATCGAGCCCGCACAGAGAACGTAGCAGCGTCGTCTTGCCGCAACCGCTTTCACCCAGCAGCGCGACGAACTCGCCGCGGTCGATCCGCAGGTTGAGACGGTCGATGACCGTACGCGGCCCATAGTTGCGCCGCAGATTGCGCACCACGACAGCGGCCTCGCGCTCCCCCTGTGCGAACGATTCGACCGCGCTCATGCCTTTGCTCCGCGTGCGTAGTTGCTGTGCCAAGCAAGCAGCTTGCGTTCGAGCGCGCGTGCAATCGTATCGGCAAGCACGCCGATCAGCGCGTAGATCACAATCGTCATCACGATCACATCGGTCCGCAGGAATTCGCGGGCGTCCATCGCCAGAAAGCCGATGCCGCTCGTGGTCGCGATCGTCTCGGCAACGACCAGCGCGAGCCATGCCGTCGTCAGCGCATAGCGCACGCCGGCCAGCACCGAAGGCAACGCGCCCGGCAACACAATCCGGCGAATCAGCTTCGAAGTACTCAGGCCGGTGACGCGACCGAGCTCGATCAGTTTCGGGTCCACCTGGCGGATGCCGGACACCGTGTTGATATAGATCGGAAACATCACGCCCAGCGAGACCAGAAAAATCTTGCCGACCTCCCCAACACCGAACCAGACAATCACCAGCGGCAACACCGCGAGAAACGGCACGGCGCGCAACATCTGGATATTGCGGTCGAGAAAGGCTTCGGCAAGTCGCGAGAAACCCACCGCCGTGCCGAGCGCAAAACCCAGCGTCCCGCCAATCACGAAGCCCGTTGCGGCGCGCAACAGGCTGATGGCGAGATCAGGCAGCAACTGGCCGTGCTTCACCAGATCGAATGCGGTTTGCGCGACCTTGGTCGGCGCCGGCAACACTTGCGGCGACAAGGCGCCCCAACGTGCCAGCGCCTCCCAGATCGCGAAGACCGCCAGCGGCATCGCCCACGAAATGACTTGCAGCGCCCGCTCGCTGGTCAAGCGCCGCAAGCCATCAGCCCGCGATGCAACTGCTTGCTGCCGGTTCGCAGCGGCAGGCTCCGCCTCCGACCAGTCAGTCGATGCAGGTGCGCGTCCCAACGTTTCAGCCATGATGATGTTTCCCTTGATCGTCTGCGCCCGATACCTATCAAGCGCGTTGCGCGAGCCACGCGTCTTGCCGATGCGGCCCACGCAGCAGCGCAGCGACCGATACTGCTTCACATATTAATCAAAAGACAAAATGCGGGAACCACATAATTCTTATATGCATAGCAGGGAGCGGCACGAAGCGCGTTTTGCGCTATAAGGCGCAGCGTCCCTGGGTAACCGGCGAGTGAAATCGGCACCACACATTGCGCGTGGTACATGAATGGAGACCTAACGAATCTGCCGCCACAACAGCGGCCCGAAGCAAGCTGCGTTGCGTGTGGTTACGCGGTAGGCGAGGTAGTAAAGATCCGCGACGCGTCGAGGCTTTCATGCGTCGCATCCTTGCCGGGAATCGCATCGAGCAGCGTGCGCGTATAAGGATGCTGCGGATGACGCCAGATCTCGCGATGATGTCCGCTCTCGACGATGCGGCCGTTCTGCATCACGTGCACGCGGTCCGCGATATAGCGCACCACGGATAGATCGTGCGAGATGAACAGATACGCGAGCCCCAGATCGCGCTTCAGTTCGACCAGCAGGTTGAGAATCTGCGCCTGGATCGACACGTCGAGTGCCGACACCGGTTCATCGCAGATCAACAGATCCGGTTCGAGCACGAGCGCGCGTGCAATGCCGATGCGCTGCCGTTGGCCGCCGGAAAACTCGTGCGGAAACCGGCCTAGCGCCGAACTCGGCAAGCCGACCCGATCGAGGATCGCTGCCACGCGCTGACGACGCAGGTTCCGGTCGCCCTCGCCGTTCACCACCAGCACCGTGTCCAGAATCTCCGCCACGGTTCGGCGAGGATTGAGCGACGCATACGGGTCCTGGAACACCATTTGCACATGGCGCCGCAGCGGCCGTAGTTCGCGTTCGCGCAACGGCACCAGGTCCGTGCCGCGCAAGCGGATCTCGCCGCCGGCAGCCGGCACGAGACGCAGGATGGCCTTCGAGAGGGTCGATTTGCCGCAACCGGATTCGCCCACCAGTCCCACCGTTTCGCCGCGCGCAATCTGCAACGAGACGCCGTCGACAGCGCGTAACACCGACTTGCTATGCCGCTGCGGATAGTCGATGCGCAAATCGTGCAGCGCCAGCAAAGGTGGAGGATCGCCGAGCGCGGAGAAACCCGGCGCGGAGTCGGCCACGTATTGTCCGGTGCGTGCCGCGCGCGGCACGACGGCGAAGGTCGGTTTGCCGTCGTCGCTGACACCATGACGGATTTCGGGCAACTTCCAGCCGCGGTAATGCAGATCGTCCGCGAGATTCAGCGAAGCGCCGAGCAGACCGCGCGTGTACGGATGCTGCGGTTGCGTGAAGAGCTTCGATACCGGTGCTTCCTCGACCTTCTCGCCTGCCAGCATCACGGCGACGCGATCCGCATGCTCCGCGACGACGCCCAGGTCGTGAGTAATCAGCAGCAACGCCATCGACAATTCGCGCCGCAACGAATCGAGCAGTTCCAGAATATGCGCCTGGATCGTTACGTCGAGCGCCGTGGTCGGTTCATCCGCAATCAGCAGACGCGGCCGGCATGCCACCGCCATCGCAATCATCACCCGCTGACGCTGGCCGCCGGACAGTTCGTGCGGATAATCGAAGGCGCGTCGTTGCGGCTCCGGAACCTGCACGAGGTCGAGCAGTTCAATCGCACGCTTCCACGCGTCCCGCTTCGACAGCGATTCGTGTTGCCGCAGCGTCTCGACGATCTGCGCGCCAATCGACAGCACAGGATTGAGCGACGTCATCGGCTCCTGGAAGATCATCGAGATCTGCCGCCCGCGGATGGCCCGCACTTCACGCGGCGGCAGATCGAGTAACTCCCGGCCGTCGAAGCGCAAGCTGCCCGACACGCGTGCTGGTGGCGGCACCAGCCGCATCAGCGAGAGCGCCGTCGCCGATTTGCCGCAGCCCGATTCGCCGACGAGCGCCAGCGTCTCGCCCGCCGCGATCTCGAAGCTCACGCCGCGCACCGCCTCATGGGCACCAAAACTCACGCGCAGGTCGCGTACTTCCAGCAGATTGGCCACGTCGCGCCCTTAGGTCCGTTGCCGCAAGCGCGGATTCAATGCGTCGTTCAGTCCTTCGCCCAGCAGGTTCAGTGCAAGTACCGCGAGGACGATCGCCACACCAGGGATCGCGGTCAGATACCACGCCGTGCGTAACGCGTCGCGCCCCGCGCCGATCATGCTGCCCCAGCTCACCGCGTTGGGGTCGCCCATGCCGAGAAACGACAAGGACGACTCGATCAGGATCGCGCTCGCCACCATCACCGAGGCCGTCACGATCACGGGCGGCAGTGCATTGGGCAGAATCTCGCCGAAGATGATCCGCGCATTGCTGAAGCCCTGGCTGCGTGCCGCGAGAACAAAATCCGCGTGACGCAGCGTGCGAAATTCGGCGCGCACGATTCGCGCGACGGTCGGCCACGAGGCCACGCCAATGGCGAGCGCGATGGTCGTCACGCTCGGCCTGCCAATTGCCACGATCACGATGACCAGCAGAAACGACGGCACTGTCTGGAACAGTTCGGTCACGCGCACCAGCAGATCGTCGACGACACCGCCGAAAAAGCCGCCCACCGCCCCCACCAGCGTGCCGATCACCAGCCCGATTGCCGCGGACGAAGCGCCGATCAGCAGCGACACACGCGTGCCGTGGGCAATGCCCGCCGCCACATCGCGGCCGAGCGAATCGGTGCCGAGCCAGTAGTGCGGGTCCGCACCCGGCCATTCGAACGGCGCGGCGACCATGTCGAGCGGATCGCCGGGAAACAGGCGGTTCGCCAACAGCGCCAGCACGATGAAGGCGGCGAGCAGCACCAGCCCCGCCAGCGCGGACGGATTGCGCAGCAGCGCACGCCAGACGCCGCGTCCCACTCCGGCGCCGGCCACGCTCGAGGACGCGCCTCGTTGACCGAACAAGGCCCCGCCCAACTGACTGCGCCATGACGAGGTCGCTGCGGGCCCATCATCCGGGGTGGAAATCAGGTTGGGAGATTCGGAAGCCATTCAATGCCTCTTGAACAAAACAAAGCGGCGGCCAGCGTCAGGCAACACGCGGATCGAGCCATACCTGCAACAGATCCACCACCACGTTCGCGACGATCACCAGCAGCGAGGACAGCAACAGCACGCCCAGCAGCACGCTGAAATCGCGCGCCATCACGGCATCCAGCGCGAGCCGGCCGAGGCCGGGCCAGCTAAACACCGTCTCCGTGACGGCCGCGCCGCCCAGCAGCGTGCCGAAGTGCATCCCGACGATCGTGGTGAGCGGCATCAGCGCATTGCGCAACACATGACGCACGGTCACGCGCCACGGATGCAGCCCCTTCGCCTGCGCCGTACGAACGAAATCCTGCCGCTGCACTTCGAGCATTGCGGCGCGCGTGAGGCGGGCATAGATGGCGACGAAGAACGTCGCGAGCGTGGCAGCCGGCAGCAGGACATGCTTGAGCGCGTCCACGAAGTACGCGAAGCCATGCAGTTGCACGCCGATGGTCAGATTGCCGCCACTCGGCAGCCAGCCGAGCCGCACCGAAAACAGCACGATCGCCAGCAGGCCGATCCAGAAACCCGGCGTCGAATAGAGCAGCAGCGCCAGCACCGAGAGCACGCGGTCGGGCCACTTGTCGGCCCAATGCGCCATCACCGCGCCCAGCGTGACACCCACCACCAGCGCCAGCGACAACGCCACGCCCATCAGCAGCAGCGTATTCGGCAGGCGCGACAGGATCAGCTGCATCACCGGCATGTCGTAACGCGGCGAATAACCGAGGCTAAAGTGCGCGAGATGCGACAGGTACGACCACAACTGATGCAGGACCGGCTGATCGAGACCGAACCTCGCACGCAGCACCTGCATGGTTTCCACGGTCGCGGAACCGGACTCGCCGGCGATCACGTCGGCCGCGTCGCCCGGCATCAGCTTGAGCAGGAAGAAGTTCAGGACGACGATGCCGGCCACCGTCGGCAATGCCTGCCACGCTGTGCGACGCGCAATCGTGCTGAAACGCAAACGTCGGCTCATGGCGGCTCCCGGTCAGGCGCTCAGGTACACGTCGGCCAGATTGCCTTCGAGGCCCTGGGCGCTCACCGTATGGTTGTGCACGCGACGGTTGGCGAGCGTAACCATGCGCGGCGCGACCAGATTCAGAATCGGCAGGTCGCGATAGACGATTTGCTGGAACTGCTGATACAGCACGACGCGTTTGCTCTCGTCGGTTTCCACCGAGGCGGCTTCGAGCAGACGGTCCACTTCCGGATTGCTGTAATGCGGCGCGTTCGAAAACGGTACGCCGGGGCGGATGTTCCTGGACCAGTAGAGACGCTGCACGCCCACGCTCGGATCGAACAGCGTGTTCACGCCGATACTCGTGAAGTCGAACTGGCGGTCCGCGTAGACGCGCTTGAGAAACGCGGGCAAGTCCTGCGAGCGCACCGTGACGTCGATGCCGATCTTGGACAAGGCCGATTTCACATAGTCCGCCTGGCGCTGGTACAGGTCGCCATACGGCAGGTAGTCGTGAGTCAGGCTGAAGCGTACGCCGCCGTCCTTGCGCGGATAGCCCGCGGCGTCGAGCAGTTTCTCCGCGGTTTGGATATCGAACGCGTACGGCGCGAGTTTGGCATCGTGATACGGCGAGGCCGGCGTGATCGGGGTCGGCGAAAGGTCGGCGTAACCGTAAGCGATCGTGCGCTGCACGACCTGCGGATTGATCGCGTGGGCAATGGCCTGGCGCACTCGCAGATCCTTGAGGATCGGATGGTCGAGATTGAAGTCGACCTCGGAGAGCGGCTCGAGAAAGCGGTAACCGCGCGTTTCGACCGCAAGCTGCGGCAGTTGCATCAGGCGCGGCAAGTCGGTGAGCGGCACCGGGTTCTCGCCGCCCAGATCCAGCGCGCCCGTTTCGAAGGCCGCCGAACGCGCGGCCGCATCCGGAATCACCTTGAAGATCAGCGTGTCGATGTACGGCTTGCCCGGCGCCCAGTAGTCGGGATTGCGCTCGTAGACGATATTGGCGCCGCGCGTCCACGACTTGAAGCGATATGGGCCGGTGCCGATCGGCGCGTTGTTGTGAGGATTGCTGAGCGGATCGCCCGAGGCATACAGATGCTTCGGCACGATCGGCGATTCTCCGGCGGACAGCGCCTTGAGCAGGTACGGCGCCGGTTTCGACAATTCGATGACGGCGGTGCGCGCGTCGGGTGTGGAGACGCGTGTCACGTTGGCGAACGTGCTGCGTCCGCGCGGATGCACGGACTTCAGGAGGTCGATCGAAAACGCGACGTCCTCCGAAGAAAACGGCTGACCGTCGTGCCACTTCACGTTTTGCCGCAGCGTGAAGGTGTATTTCAGGCCGTCCGGGCTGACCGTCCAGGCGGTGGCGAGCTGAGGTTGCGGACGCAGATCGAAATCGTATGCCAGCAGGCCTTCCAGCACTTTCGAACTGGCCGCCAGCGCAGGCCCAGTGGTCTGAAAGATCGACACCAGCACCGGCGGCTCGGGGTTGATCAGCACGTTGAGCGTACCGCCCCGCTTCGGTGCGGCGCTCTCGCCCTGGGCCCGCGCCAGGGTCGGCATGCCTGCCGCAGCCAATGCAGCGCCCGATGAAATCAGAAACTCGCGTCGATTCAGCCCAGCCATGTAATTCGCTTCCTTTCGCCAGCAGTGCAGGTGTTTTCAGGGGAGTTGCATGCGGCCGTCTCCACGCGCAGGAAACCTGCGACACGGAGATGTCGGAAGGGATCGGTCCTTGCCCGGGAGACCGGCCGGAGAGCTTGATCGTAGCAACGACGGATTGGCTAATGAACCAACACATCCTGCTATCGATATATCGCGTTCGGCGCAACGGTACAGGCGCACCGTTTCGGTGCTGGCGAGCGTGTCAGGTCGCGCTGGATGCGCACGTGCGAACGCAACGCGCGATGCGAGCGCGATGACAGCTTCCAGACTGGAACTGCCTTGGGGGTTAACTCAGGCGACGACCTTCTGCTCCCCCGCAGCCTGCTCGCGCATGCGACGGGCTTCGTCGCGCAGGAACTGCTGGTAATCGTCCAGATCGCCGTCGAAGGGCTCGACGCCACCCTTGGTAACGAGCCAGAACTCGTCACATACCGCGCGCAGCAGAGACCTGTCGTGACTGACCAGCATCACTGTGCCTTCGAATTCGTTGAGTGCCATGCCTAGCGCTTCGCGTGTGGCCAGGTCGAGGTGGTTGGTCGGCTCGTCGAGCAGCAGCAAGTTGGGGCGCTGCCACACGATCATGCACAACACGAGCCGCGCCTTTTCGCCGCCGCTCATCGTGCCGACCGCCTGATGGACCATGTCGCCACTGAAATTGAAAGTGCCGAGAAAGGTGCGAAGCGATTGCTCGGTGCCACTCTGGCCCGGGGCACGCATGTGCGCCGGCGTGTCCTTGGCAAGGCGGATCATGTGTTCCATCGGCGTGTCGAGAGGACGCAGCACGTCGAGTTCCTGCTGTGCGAAGTAGCCGATGTTCAGACCCTTGCCTTCGCTGATTTCACCGGCAATCGGCACCAGCTCGTGCGCCACCGTCTTCACCAGAGTGGACTTGCCTTGGCCGTTGGCGCCGAGAATGCCGATGCGCTGCCCGGCCAGCACGGATCGGTTGATGCCCCGCACGATGACCGTCGGCGGCGTGCCCGGCGGTGCGCCGGCCGGCGCCGGGTAACCGAAGCTCGCGTCCAGCATCGACAACAGCGGGTTAGGGACGTTGAGCGGCTCCTTGAACTCGAAGGTGAACTCTGCGTCGGCAAGCACCGGTGCGATCTTCTCCATGCGTTCGAGCGCCTTGACGCGGCTCTGCGCCTGCTTCGCCTTCGAGGCCTTGGCCTTGAAACGGTCGATGAATTTCTGCAGGTGGGCGATCTTGTCCGCCTGCCTGACCATCGCGGCCTGCTGCAGCACCAGTTGCTCGGCGCGCATCTCTTCGAACTTGCTGTAGTTGCCGCCGTAACGCACCAGCTTGGCGTTGTCGACGTGCACCGTCACCTGGGTCACCGCGTCGAGGAATTCGCGATCGTGGCTGATCACTACCATGGTTCCCTGATAGCGCTTGAGCCACGCTTCCAGCCAGACCAGCGCGTCGAGGTCGAGGTGATTGGTCGGCTCGTCGAGCAACAGCA
>Ga0116227_10000134_pt1 | contig 122480 bp, 103 predicted proteins | sample S1TSphgellanicum_FD_89693 | JGI IMG/M metagenome (GOLD analysis project Ga0116227, IMG submission 89693) | Host-associated microbial communities from peat moss isolated from Minnesota, USA - S1T2_Fb - Sphagnum magellanicum MG | ecosystem: Host-associated > Plants > Peat moss > Unclassified...
TATGTCCGAATACCGAAACTTTAAATTTAATCAAAAAAGGGGCTGAGGATGAAGTTTCCACCGTGTTTAAAAGTACCGTAGAGGATGCTTTTGCCTACGCCATGGCGAGTGAATCACAGCAGATGGACACCACAAAAGGCACACTTTTCGGGGCGTACAATGCCGTGACGGGCTACTATCAGAATGTACGTAAATACAAGGACAGCGAAGCCAAACTGCAGTCCATTGTCATGGGAGGTACAGCCCAGGGAAAAGCCCAAAAGGCATTTGAACTCTGCACGGCTTTTCAGGCAGATGGTGCGGAAATCCTAAATCTTAATTAGGAAGCAGATAAATCATAGGCGGTCGCCTTACTTGGCGACTGCCTTTTACAATCATGTTTTAAGTCTTGCAAATAATAGATGAAGATTTGCGCAATTGAAATAACAAAAAACAGTAAGCGATTATGGCAAAGCAGGACAGTAACAATTTTGAGTTTATCCTATATCTCTATAATGAATTTGTCGGGGAACACCGCAGTAAAGGCAAGGAAGCCCGGGTGTATTGGCATATTTTGGACATGTACATAAAACTGGGGCTTTCAAAAAAAAGCCAGACAGCCGAAAAAAAGTACGCCCAAAAGCTTATAGCCATCATCAGGGAAGCGGTAATGGACTGGAACACCCATCTGCTTATCTTAAAGGGGAAAGAGGGAGAACAAGAATATCAGGAAAATATGAAAAGCTACATCGACCGTCTTTACAAGATAGGGCATGATGAGCAAAGCATTATGGAACTCGTCATTAAAAAATTAAAATTAAATTATGGAAACGACAACTAATTTTTTCAGTCAGATAGCACAATTGCAGATCATAGGCGATCTGCACATTACCATTGCCAAGGGAGCACAAGACAGGCTTATCGTACTGGTTATGCTCCAAAACGAGGCGTGCGGGGATTCTGCCAAGCACAGCATACCGCCCTTAAACCTCAGGGGAACAGCCGAGGAGCTTGACCATGGTTTTTTTGAGAACATAACCACCCCTATTGAGTCCGCCTCAGGTCTGATGGTCGATATGGAAGGCTATATGAAACAGCTCGAGCAGACCAAAATGCAGTCGGCAATGGAAAAAGAGAAAGACGATAAACAGAAAAAAGAGCAGGAAGCCAAGGACAAAAAATTCAGCGAAGCTATTGCAAAGGCGGACGAATTGGAAAAAGAAGGGAAATTTCGTGAGGCATGGATAAAAGTGCCTGAAATACATGAGTTTCCCTTTAAGGCGGAGGAAATACGAAGACGCAAATCCGAACTGTCTGCAAAATTTGCGCCCGATCTGTTCGGCAGTACAACAGAAACCGCAAAATTCGAACGACCCCGAGAGGCGCTTTTTCCCGAGTATGCTAATGATAGTAGTGATGCACAGGGGCATGAAACGGACGAGGAAGAAACGGACGCAGAGGACATGGAAAACTGGGAAGATGACCCCATAGCAGAGGAGTAGGATATTAATCTAAATAATAATGAAATCATGTTATTAAGAGCACAATTACAGCGGGTTTTTATACTGAGAGACAAAGGGCAGGAAATCAGGCTTTCCGATCCCGAACCACGATGGAGCACCGAAGAGGTACTGAATTTTTATGCCCCGACATACCCGATACTGACCACCGCCAAAATTTCCGCCCCAGTTATCAGGGACGATGCGATTGAGTACCGATTTGAAACGGTAATGGGAACAAAAGGATAACCAAAAACTTAAAGCCATGAATTATGCAAGAGACAATTATTTCGGGAACAGTGAAACTGCCCGAGCGAAAAAGACAAAAGCAATTGCACGAACAGCTCAGCGGGTTCATGAATTCGATGCAGAAACCCAAAGATGCAGGCGAGGTGCAGAAAGACAAACCAAGGTCAGTGCCTGCGGGGATGCTACCAATGGTTTTCTAAAGGTTTCATTCCTGCCCAGACTTCACGAGAATAAAACGGTACAGGCTGGTCAGCAATCTTTAAAAATGCAGTCTGATTTTTATACCTCCCTTGATCGTCTTGCCTTGCATTACGGGATTGTGCCGATGCAGACCCGTCATTTTGGATATCCCTACAATACGGCGCTCGCTTTATGGGATTTGGAAGATAAGCTCAAAAAAAGTGCGGGGAACTTTTCCGAACTGCGGTTATTGCAGGACAGCCACAGAACGTATTTGCTCAGCGAGGAAAAATTCGATACAAGCACAACGCTGTATTATATCCCCATTGAGCCGATTTATCAGATGCTCAAAGACCCCAAATACAAAAAAAATGCACAGCTTCTTTTATCGGTCTGCTCGTATCTGTATCATAGTGCCGATGTGCCGTATTACACAGAGCACGGCAGTTATCTGTACTGGCTCTATGAAATGCACCGAGATTGGACAGAACAGGACGAGGACAGGGAAGAAAACGAGAGGTATGTGCGGGAGTTTGATAAGGCAGAACTTATCGGGGACTGTATGGGACAAAAGATTTTCAGCCCCATGAACCTGACCTTTTTTGAAAAGCGCCTGAACACTTTTGAAAGTCATAATGTTTTTGATAGGGAGTGTTTGGATGTAGCCCAAAAAGCATTCGCCTTGCACAGCGACTATCCAAACGAGAGTATTTTTCGAAATGCACCAATACATGACGAGGAAGAAGACGAAGAAACGGAAAACGAGAGCATCGGGATGGAAAAGTACATTTCCTTTATCTCCAATACCAAGGGATGGCTTTATGAAAGCATTGAAGAGAGTATCAACAATGAGTTTAACGAGTACGGTGCAATGGACGAACCAACCATCGTAAAATGTTTTGAAGGAAGTGAATTGACTAACAAAAGCCTTGATTTTGAAAGCCGATTGTTTGCCCTTTTAGACGAACTGTGCGCTTTATTACATAACTATAAATAAGACGAAAATGAATAATGCAGTTGATATAACAGAGGATTTCGGGAGACTCTACCACCCGAAATCCGCCCTTGTTTTCTATGAAAGTAAAGGCTTAGACAGAGAAGTCTATGTAGAGTCTTTTGATATGGATAAAAACGGCACGCCCATCAATGCGCATCCGCTCACAGAGCGTGAGGCAGGGGCGCTTGCAAAGGTGCTTACAACTGAAAAGCAGAAACAGACTGCCTTTTTAAAATCGGAAGGGATTCTGCCCACAAGCATTTTGCATATCAACCCGAGCAGGGATAAAGGGGCTGTAATATGGTACACCAAATCCGAAAAAAGACCGCTTTATTTTATAGAGGGACTTGGGATTCCAAGCAGTCAGGCATTTGTACCGTCTATGATCTGGCAGGCAACCAAAAACAGCCTGCGGGTATTTGCCGTTTTAAGCAACAGAAGACCCACGGAGAAAACAGAACTGTACTATGCGCCATTTTTCAATATCTACGAGGACGGCAGGGTATGTATGGGCTCGGTCAGTATCGACATTAAAAACTCTTCATCGGTGCAGGAATTTACAAGGGCATGGGAGGACTATTTTTTCAACAGCTATTTCAGTCACCTCATGGGAGAGAACAGCCCTGTAAAGGGGAACTGCATCAGCCTGTGGAAAGACCTTGTCGCCACAGGCAGACCCTTTCCCACAGCAGTATTGAAAAGCAATAATACAACACTTAAAAATCTATGGTCATGAAAACAGGCAAAACCAAAATGCATTTTACAGCCCCTTATCTGATAAGCCCCACAAACCCCATTACTGTAAACCTTATCGGGGCAGGCGGTACAGGCTCAAAGGTACTCACTGCGCTTATGGAAATGAACCACAGCCTTGTGGCGCTCGGGCATGCAGGACTGACCGTCCGCCTGTGGGATGATGACAGGATAACAAGCGCGAACCTTGGCAGACAACGTTTTGCGCAGAGCGAACTCGGGCTTTACAAATCCGTGGCACTCATCAACAGAGCGAATCGATTTATGGGCACAAACTGGAAAGCGGAAAGCGTAAAATTTGAAAAGGATAATTTTGGAAAACTGCCCAGTAATGCCAAGGCCACTATTTATATCACGTGCACAGACAGCGTACGCTCCCGTTTTGAGATTGCCGATATTTTAAAAAGCAGCAACCAAAGGCATCACAGGGACGATGCGAAATACTGGATGGATTTTGGCAACAGCCAGTATACAGGACAGGTCATTCTCTCCACCGTTGGGGAGATTGAACAGCCCAATTCCGAAAAATTTGAAACCGTGGCGAGCCTTCCGTTTGTAACTGACGAATTTGGGGATTTGTTACATCAGTCCGAACTTCAGGACGACATTCCGAGCTGTTCGCTTGCCGAGGCGCTCGAAAAACAGGATTTGTTTATCAATTCCGCATTGGCGCAGATGGGATGCTCACTTTTATGGAACCTGTTCCGTGAGGGCATGACCGCAAACAGGGGATTTTTTCTGAATTTGAAAGATTTCCGATCACAGCCCATTGCGGTGGGATAAGCCCGAGATCGGGCGGCAAAAAGACACTCCCTTCCGCTGGTCGGGACAGTCTTTTTGCGTTTAAATGGTGCAGCCACTTTAATAAAAATGCACAAAGCGCCATTTTATCAAACATGCTGCGAAGATTTTGCGAGGGATATTTAGTATCCCTTTTTTTGTTTTTGGAGGGCTTCTTTCCTTTCCGGGGTCGGCCAAAGAAAAGAAGCAAAAGAACGCCGTCCCATTTTGTTGGTTTCTTTTTTTTAATCTTAAATTTGTGAAGTAAAATTACTATCAATGAGAAGATTTGAAAATAAGACAATCCTTATTACAGGAGGAACCAGCGGAATTGGTTTGGCAGGAGCAGAAAGATTACTAAATGAGGGCGCAAAAGTCATTATCACAGGAAGAACCGAAAAACACCTGACAGCGGCTAGAGAGCATCTGGGCAAAGATGTAATTATTGTAAATGATGATGCCCAGGATGAGCAGTCACCCGAGCGCCTTGTAGATATTGTAAAACAATATGGGACTTTGGACGGGCTTTGGTTAAACGCAGCTTATGCTGTTGGCGGAAATATTGAATCAATGAACAGGGAAGATATAAATAAAATGTTTACAGTAAATGTCGTTACACCTATGCTGCAGATGGGGGCTTTGTCACCTTATATCAAAAGTGGGGGAGCTGTACTGGTAACCTCATCAAGTGCTGTATACGAGGGGCAGTCTTCAGTGTCGCTCTATTCAGCTACTAAGGCGGCTATATTGGCGGCAGCCCGATGCTGGGCAACTGAATTTGCACCCCGTAATATAAGGGTAAATTCCCTTGTACCTGGCCCTATAACCTCTAATCTTCGTTCGGGTCTGCCTGATCAGTTGCGCCAACAGTTTGAAGAGGACTTAGCCGGTGTAGTATTATTAAAGCGTGTAGGCGAACCCAGAGAAGCCGCCGCGGTGGCCGCGTTCTTACTATCTGACGATGCAAGTTATGTAACAGGAAGTTCTTATGCAGTTGATGGCGGATTGTTAATGATGTAACAAGGTTATTTTTCAGGGGATTTCTTTTTCATCTTACTACAAGAGTAATAAAGAAAAGCCTCACCACTTTAGTCATATTTTGGAATTATTACTTACTCAATCGGTAGTGTTTTCCAAACGGAAAATCCTTTAAAAAGATACTCGATATTTTCAAACTCTATAAAGGCAATGAGTTCTTTTTTGCACTGCTCTTTAAATCCCCTGAAATTTCCAAACTTTTCCAGAGGTATTTGGGCCAGCTGGCCTATGGTGTGAATATCCATAACCTCAAAGAAGCTGTACATTCTTTTGCTGAAAGGGAAATGGCTTTCATAGAGTGTTTTATAAATCTCAGGTTCCTCTTTCTTTTTGCTTGCCCTTTTTTTGATCTGTCCTGTAGCGCATTTATAGTCGTATTTTAGCTGCTGCAGTTTTACTTTATAGCGGTCAATTTCGCCTAGAAGCTCCGTTACGCTTTTTACTTTATCGTATGTTTTTTGGTAAATCTGGCGAATGTTCTCACTGGTTACCCCATACAGGACAGCAGTCTGCTGAAGTGTCATTTTTTCTATCAGGAGACTCTGCAGTATCTCATATTCCTTTTCAGAGAGTACTTTTCTGGACATTTCGATATAAAATCTATTGGTGCGTTCTATAGCGTCTTTCATAGCAATGCAATTAAAGTTTTACAGCCAACATAATCCTAAAGATATTAATATTTAGGAGGTTATACAATTACCTTTTATTTTATAGTCACCATTAGATCAAACAAAACAGCCCCAAGTTGGGCTTGGGGCTGTCATTAAATGCATATTTAGAGCGTGGAATAATGACTGTTATCAGTCTTTGCTAATTGCTGTTGTTAAACTCAAAGCTCAGCTTTTTTTCGTTTCCGAAATTATCCGAGATCCAAACATCAAAGGATTGGGAAACGTTGGACCGAGAGGTATAATACAGCCTGAATTGTTCTGCCTGAAGTGGGTATAAATCATTAGGCAGGTACTTGGGCTGATCATAATATCGAAGGGTTCCCTGACCGTCAAACTGAAAGTACCGGATATAGTACTGCGCGCCCGAGTAATGGCCTGCCCGTTCAATGGTTATCCTGATCTCCACGGTACCGCCATTGGTAATATCCTTGGGCACCGGCATTACTTTTATTTCAAAGGGAAAATTCTGCTGGATTTCCGGTTCGGTTTTATCGCATGAGAAGAGTGTAAGAGAACCTATAAGTACTGCCAGAAGTACGGGCAATAATCCTTTTTTGAATGTGCTTAAAATTGCTTTCATGATTTTCGTTTTAAAAATTAAACCTTAATCCCAAACCGGCGGATGGGCGGAACTGTTCCAGATCGCTACCCCACAATACTTTGATGCGTCCCTGCACAAGAAGCACAAAATGATCGGACAAATACGTTTCCAAAGACAGTCTTGCCCCTGCGCCATATATAACGCCGTCATGCGGTACTATTATCGCCCCGTCCTGCAGCAGATTTTCACCACGGTTGATACTTTCATATCCAGCAACAGCTGTAAGGCCTGCGTTGAGTGTAACGTTCCTGCCGGCATTGCCCAGGAGAAAAAAACTGTAACCGCCCTCTGCGGTATAGGTCTCTCGGGGTATGTGAAGGTCTTTGTATGTGGAATACTGGCGGGAATATTCCAAAGCCCAAAGTTTATAATGGCCATTTTTACCGTTTGTGGTCATTCCTACTGAGAGGTAATAGTTGCTTTGTGGGTTTTTGTCAGACAATATCCATGCAAGAATTTCAATTCCTTTTTGTTTGGGCAGCAGGCGCTGTGCGGATGCCATTGTGATGCCTATCAAAATAAGCATCACGGTGTAGCTGTACTTTTTCATTTCTGTTGTTTTTTAATGGGTTAAAATTTAAGGTGCATATCATTCACTAATCGGGCTTTTACCAGATCCGAATTTTCTATGGGAAAGGCCTGGTGTCTGCCGCCGTTTTTCTCAAAAATCTCAACTACCAGTATCTTGTCATCTGAAAGGGTGAACTGATCCAGCAGGAATACGTTTTGATCTGCCGATTTCCCGGAAATATCATCCAGGGTTTTGTAAAAACGCAGCGGAATAAGCGCTCTTTGCTGTACAGCTGTTCGCTTTGCAGTTTTTTTATCTACAACCTTGAAACTCATGAAATCAATTTGGAAAGGAACGTTGGTACGGTTTAAAAGCTGGGTGTGGAAGTAGTATTTGCCATTATGGATGTAAAGGCCTTTTAAAGTGAACTCTATCCCGAAACTTTTAGCCCCGATATGTTTTATCGTGCGCTTGTCGTTTTTGTAAATGGTCTGCAGCAGCAGGCCTGCCAGTGACGGGGAGGTATTTCCCAATTCTTCAAAAAGAACATCGTTTGTGCTGGCTTTGTCCTCAGCTTTCTGCATTATGTGCAGATCATAGCTGAGGTTCTGGGGGAAAGAGCTGTACTGCACATTGAAACTGTAAAAACGGCCGTCATCGGTAATGACCGAAAAATTGGTCTCCGGTTCAAACTCCCGGGCCGTTGCTTTTATACGAAGCACATTCGGGGCATCATCAGCTTTTGAAGCCATCAGGTATTCGCTTCCCAGATCCACGTAACGGATGGCCGCCGGAAAAATCAGATGCGAGGTTTTATCATAGGTTACTTCCATCGAAAAAGGTTCTATTTTGCCCAAAGCAAGTTGTAAAGCTGTATTTTCCTGCGCAGAAACGGGCAAGGCAGAGGTGATTAGAAAGGCCAAGGCCAAAAAGGTTTTAAAATAATTTTTCATGTTTTAAGGTTTTTAGGATTGCTGTTATTTTTTGGAGACTAAAAACATCTGGTGTCCGGCCTTTAGTGTCACTTTGGGAGCCCTTACTTTTTTTGAGAAGTAACCTGAAATTCCCTGTACCACACCGCGGCTCAGATCAGCGGCCATCTGCTGTCCTGCCGACTGGGTCAGCATGAGGCTTGTTCCGGACTGCTGGCTCATATTGCCTGCCATTTCACTCAGGGCATTCATTTCAGCAGAATACGGAATGGAGAGTCCCTGCTGGCCGTCAAGGTCATAAATGCTGATATCAACGGCAATAATGCTGCCGTCCACCTCGATGGAGGTAACCTTTAGCTGCAGGCGCCCCGCCTGAATCTTGGCATTGGCGCTCAGTATTGTTCCTGTGGCAATCGTGCGCCCAGGCGTTTGGGCAGGTTCCAATAAACGTAGGCGTACGGCGCCCTCACTGATAATAGTTGAGGTTTCCTGCACGCAGGCCCTGACACTGTTTTTTGGCTGTACTGTCTGCTGCTGGGAGCCGGCTGTATAAAAGCTGCGATGGCTCTGGCTCCAGCCCGCTGATAAGGCACTGTCGGCAGGTTCCCGATAGAGTGATGATACACCGCTTTTTGCCTCGGGGAGAAAAGCACCAAAATAAGGTGCCTTAGGCACGGCAGCAGGAGCAGGACTGTTTTTGCCTGTATCACTTGTGCTGGCTTCCGAAGGAAGGTACTTGGCAGCCATCTGGTAGGATTTCTCCATGAGTGCCAGCTGGTCGTCCACTGTTACGGCGGCAGGGATTTCTTTCTGGGCTAGCTTTTCCTTCATCTCTTCCAGTTCCTTTCTAAGCTGTTGCGCCTGGCCGTTATCATCCCGATAGAATGAGCCCAGCGCGTTCTGGGCATTTCGATAGCTGTTTACTGCCGGATTGCCCGGTTTTCCCGAAATGCCATTTGAATCTTCTTTAGATAAGCCTTCGTTCTGGGCATCTGCTGAATTGTCTTCATTCCAGTAATCCGACAGCGAGGTAAGGACATTGCGCTTTTTCTCTTCTTTTTCCTGGAGCATTTCCTGTTCATATGCCTTTTGTTTGTCTGCCTGCAGTACTGCCTGAGCAGGCTGCGGGACCGAATCGTTCAGCCCGATATCCTGGGTTTGCTTTTTATCCGAAGACGGTTTAAAAATCAAATACATGCAGCCCATGCATACAATTCCCATCAAGCCGAATATCAGTGGTTTTTTAAGGCGCTCGATAGTGCCACTTTTATCATCGGGCAGTTGGTGTACTTTGCTTTGATCGCCATCACCGCTCAGAATGCTGACCTTTTTTTCATTTTTTTTCATAAATCTTATTTTTTAGGATTGACTTTAAACTGTCCTGCAGCGCTGCGGGAACTTCTTTTTTTTCGGGGACAGAATTTTCAATATGTCCGATGACAATATGATTATCAGATCCTGTGGTATCCTGCCAGACATTAAAAATGATCACAGCGGTCAGAAGCAGGTACGCGGTAAAAAAGTATCGTATATACTCATGCTGCTTCTTGATTGGCATTTCATCCCATCGCTGGTCCAGGCTCTCAAGCCACTTGTCTATGGTGTTTCTTATGTTTTTCATACTTTGAATTTTAGCGTTCGATGACATCGATATCCCTGTTTTCCACTACAGCAAACTTCTCGATGTTAAAGCCCTGCGGGTTGTTGTCCGAACGCACTGAGTTTACAAGAAAGCACGTTGTCAAAAGGCTACGTTTGGTTACATTGCTTGAACGGATAATAAACTGCCTGGCATAAGTGCGTACCGAATAGGGGTACTTCTCGAAACTGCACGATACACTGTCTATTTCAATACGCTGCTGTACATTGCCCGATATGATGCGGTTGTAATATCCTTTTTCGGAAAGGTCTTTGTAATAATTAAAGGCACTTTTATCAGCGAGATTAAATGCGCGTTTCATATTGCTTTCAATGGCATTCTTGTCCGGTGCAAGGGTAAAGAACAGTTCGTGAAAACGTCTAACGTGTTCTCGCGCTTCCACAGGTCGGTTGATCGACGCATCCTGGGCCAGTGCCAGCATAAGTGATTTGCCGTTGTCCAGTACGTAGACTCTCTGGCGCTGTTTTTCGGCAAAGCTATAGGACTGCCAAAGCGCATATCCGGTAACACCAGCGCAGAGCATGGCAAAAACAATGGCGTAGAGCCTAATCTGTCTGAAACTGTTTTCGATATTTCTTAGTGTTTTAAATTCCATTTTTTAAGGGATTAATTATTTGTTGATAAGCCTGCCACCGATATTTCCAACTGTTGAACCCGATGCGGCTCCGGCAATATTTCCGGATTTCATTGCGGTCTGGTTGACATTACGACTAAAGTTTCCGGCCCCGCCAGCCTGAATAATCCAGCCTGTTACAGTAGGAATAGTGAAGTAGCCCACTATGCCGATAATCATAAAGATGATATACACTGCATTGGAGGTATCGGGAATGAAAGTGGGGTCGGCAAGCATCTCAATATCCCTTTCAATAATCAGGGACTGGATCCTGGCAAGCATTGAGCTGAACAGGTCCGCTACGGGAAGCCATAAATAAACGCTGATATATCGCGTGATCCATTGGGTGAGCGTGGCCCCAAAACCATCCCATACCGATATGGCAAAAGCAATTGGTCCGAGTATGGACAGTACAATGAGAAAAAAAGTCCTAATGGTATCGATTACTAATGCCGCCGACTGAAAAAGTACTTCGAGCAGGTTGCGAAACCATTCCTTAACTGCTTTTTCGACCTTATAGGCCTGCCTGTCCATATACATTGCGGTCATCGTTGCAACATCGGAAAGCGACCAGCCCAACTCTTCGAGTTTTTTATCAAATTCTTCGTTGGAGACCAGATAGGCAGTTTCAGGATCGCGGAGCATTGCTTCTTTTTCCAGAAGGTCTTTTTTGGCCTGCAGATCATTAAGGTCCAAAACCTGATTTTCCAGAATACTGTGTGTGCCCTGAACTATAGGACTTAATACTGCATTTATGGTGCCCAGTACCATAGTGGGAAAAAACATGATGCAGAGTCCAAGGGCAAATGGGCGCAGTAATGGATACACATCGATTGGTTCTGCGCGGCTTAGCGCCTGCCATACTTTTATAGCTACAAAGAACAGGGCTCCGAGCCCCGCCAGCCCTTTGGCTACTGCCGCCATATCAGCAGAAAGAGGGAGCATTTCATCGTAGAGCGAGCGCAGCACCTGATGAAGGTTGTTGAATTCCATGGCTACCAGTATTTTTGGTTTGGGGTTCCATAGAGATCAAGCACTCTTTTTGTATTGTTGTGCTTTTTTGCCCTTAAGATGCTTACCGAGATATTTTTATTGGTATAATATCGAACCAGACTGTGGTACTCTTTTACTTCTTTGTACACGCGGTCAATAATATCCATGCGCTCTTTGTCATTAAGAGAGAGGCTCGATGAGCTTACAATTTGTTTGAGTTCTTTCAGCAGCTCGGTACTCTCACCCAGCAGGGCCGAATAACCGTTGGCAATAGCAGCCAGTTCAGCTACAGAAAAATTGGGATCGTTGATCATCCTGCCAAAATTCTTTACATACATCTCCGAGACATCGCCCACCAGCAGCACAGTCTGTTGTACCTTGCGGGCATCTTTTACCAGATTATTGATGGACTGAAGTTTGTCGTAATATTCCTTGCCTTGTTTGTATACTTTTTCTACTTCTTTGAAATTTTTTACAACATTGGATACCGTGTTAGAAGTCTGCACGATTTCATTGGCACTGTTAAGAATTCCTGAAGCCAGGTTGGCAGGATCGGTAACCACAAATTGGGCTTTGGCTGTTGGTGCAGCGGCAAGCATGAATGCCGCAGACACCAGAAATAATGTTTTTTTCATTTTTTTGACTTTTAAATTGCGTAATGATTATTAATTTTCTTTCTCGAGTCTTCTCATTGCAATCTGCTTGATGGCGAGCTCTACATCACCGTCGAGTGCTGCCGCCAGCTGCATCACTTCCATTTTTTCAGTTTCCTCAGTCGTGTAGGCGTAATACTCGTCCAGGCTCACTTCTGTGGCATATACCGCAGAGTGCGTACCTCCAAGGCCAATCCAAACTTCCTTATAAAGCCTTGAAGGGTCGTTGTTCATGTTAATGGAAAGTATCTGAGCCTTTTCCTTGTCATTGAGGCCGAGCATTGCCTGGATATCATCGAACTTGTTCATGTACTTGCGCTGGTCCAAAAGGATTTTACAGTCGGAGTTGTTGATAATACTTTCCTTGACAATAGGGGACTGGATGATGTCATCTACTTCCTGGGTGACCACAATAGCTTCGCCGAAAAACTTCCTCACCGTCTTAAAAAGGTATTTGAGGTAATCTGCCATACCTTCCTTAGCAATAGCTTTCCAAGCCTCTTCAATAAGGATCATTTTGCGTATGCCTTTAAGCCTTCTCATCTTGTTGATAAACACCTCCATGATGATGATAGTGACAATTGGAAATAGGATTTTATGGTCCTTGATGGCATCAATTTCAAACACGATAAAGCGTTTGGAAAGTAGGTCCAGCTGTTTATCGGAATTCAGTAGGTAATCGTATTCTCCTCCCTTGTAATAAGGCTCCAGAACGTTGAGAAAATTAGCAATATCAAAGTCCTTTTCCCTTACCTGTTTTGCTTGCAAAACTTGTCGGAAATCGTCCTTAACGTAGCGGTAAAAACCATTAAAAGAAGGGAACGCATCAAGTTCTTTGATCCTTTCAATATAGCCGCTCACGGCATTTGATAAGGCTACTTCTTCAGAGCGGGTAGGAGGCTCGTCATCCCTTTTCCATAAAGTCAATACCAGTGTTTTGATGCTTTCTCTTTTTTCAATGTCAAATACGCCGTCATCGGTATAAAAAGGATTAAAGGCAATGGGATTCTCTTCGGTATAGGTAAAATAAACCCCGTCTTCGCCTTTGGTCTTTGCCTTGATAAGTTCACACAAACCCTGATAAGAGTTACCCGTATCCACAAGAAGTACATGAGTGCCCTGTTCATAATACTGCCTGACCATGTGGTTGGTAAAAAAAGATTTTCCGCTTCCTGAAGGTCCTAATATAAATTTGTTCCGATTGGTAATGATTCCGTGCTTCATGGGCAGGTCTGAAATGTCCAGATGGATGGGTTTGCCTGTGAGCCTGTCGGCCATCTTAATACCGAATGGTGATAAGGAATCATGGTAATTGGTCTCCTGTGTGAAGAAACACAAAGCCGGTTCAATGAACGTATAAAAACTTTCTTCACTTGGAAAATCACCTGCATTTCCGGGCATCCCAGCCCAATATAGTGTAGCCGTATCAGTGGTGTTGTGGCGCGGTTTGCATTCCATAAGGGCAAGTGCGCTGCCGCAGTCATTTCGGATCTGCTTGAGCTCGGCGGGATCTTCCGACCAGGCCATGACATTAAAGTGTGCCCTGATGGAGGACAGCCCAAAAGAGTGCGCTTCGTTCAGGTAGCGCTCAATCCACTCTTTGTTGATCTGGTTGGCACGGCTGTAGCGCGCCAGCGAGTGCATATTCCTTGCGGACTTTTCAAACTTCTGCAGATTGTCCTGGCTATTGTCCAAAAACAAGTATTGGTTGTAGATGTGATTACAATTCAGCAATAATCCTACAGGCGCGGCAAAAGACAAACGGCAGTCACTTCGGTCGGTTGAAAGCTTTTCATATCGGGTGTCCGATGAAATTGTTCCGGGCAGGTCGTCGGTATCGGAAAGCGTGTGCAGGCAGAGCCTCTTGCTGCCGATACGTACCTCTTCACTTCCAAGAGCAATATCCTGCATGGGTGTTCCGGCTTTCTTTGACAATGTAAGATATTGTTCGAGCAGTCCTTGTTTTCCTTCCGCTCCGATAATCTCTTCTTCAGAAAGGCGTTTCAGTTTAACAAATCCGCTGTCGTTTATAATGCGCTCAAACTGGGCAACGGCTTCCATAAAGCGATGAATGATTTCTTTGTCCCTGATTTCTTTTGGTATAAGACTGCCTTTGCACAGCGAGGAGAAATTGCTCTGCATCCGCATCCGCTCTTTGGTAGTTTTTGTCAGAAACAAATAGCAGTAATGGTTCAGTAATGGACGCTCATTAAAATGGCGCTGGTAGGACCTGGCCAGAAAACTCTGGTTTTCCTTTTCCATATCAGGATGGTAACTCTCCCTGATGTACCAGTCCTGCTTGTGGACAACCGTAAAGTCGGGCAGGGTCTTAATGGCCTTATGCCAGGCGGAATGAATGGCTTCATATTCGGCAGAACCAACTGTAAAAAGTTCGGGTAGCTGCAGCTCAAAGCACGCAGTAATGTCAGCATCCTTTGAAAGGATGCAGTTGTTCTCTACTGCTAGCAGCGGGAATTTGCTTTCGAGTGTTGTGATCTTGGCAGAATTTCTCATAGGGAAATGGATTTAGAGGTAAATTTCAAACAGCGTCGTACTGGCTTGCGGCATATGATGTAACGGGGATGCCTTTTTTTTGCACCGACTTTCATCAGTCCGTGTTCCCCGTACTTTCTGTTCAGCGAGAAGGTCTGCCAGACAATGAGCGAGGCGCCGCCTGTGCCGATAAAAAGACAGATATAGGAACTGGTCCCGGCCATGTATAAAATCATGACCAGGATAAGTATTCCAAGCAGCCCTCCTGCGAAGATGAACAGGTACTGTGCCTTGAGTCCCCTGAACTCGACTGTTCTTCCTATGCCTTTGTTGATGTTGTAAGTATTCATAGGCAAGGTTAAAGGAAGAAGGAGCGAAGGATGGTAGCCGCGACAATAAGGAAGATACAGGCGCCGAACCAGCTCGCTGCGGTTTTCGAGGTGTCGGGATCTCCGCTGCTGAATTTATTGTACACCTTAACCCCGCCGATCAGACCGACCACAGCTCCAATGGCGTAGATGAGCTGTGTAGCGGGATCAAAATAGGAAGTAACCATTTGGGTGGCTTCCGTGATGCCTGCTGTTCCGTTTCCCTGCGCCGATAACTTTAAGGATGACAGTATTATGATTACTGCCGGCAGGAATTTTTTTCTTTGTTTTTGCATAATGAAACACTTTAGATTGTTACTGTATTCCCGCACTAAGCGGGCTCTGGCAACAAAAGTGTAATGAATATCGAATGCATGCAGTGAAGTGGCTATCTGTGGAATCAGTTGACTAGCTGTGGCGCTATTCTCAGTGTTTTAGCATAAAAAAAACGTCAAACATTTTGAGTTTGACGTATTTTGTTAAATGAGAAAGGGGAGTATGCCCTTTCAGACATACTCCCCAATATCAAATTCATTTAAATTAATGTTCCGCAGATAGGAAGATCTGGAATCCTTTTCAGAAGAAAGGCTCCCGTCCAATAGCTCGGCTATTTTTCGGGAAGAACTTTCTATGGAATTTTCCAGCAGGCTGAATAATTCGGTTCCCTGTATTTTCTGAACTAAAGCTATCGCTGTTTCCTGTTGAGAGGGCTCCAATTTATCTTTTTGAAGCAGCATCCCCACGGAGCTTAGTTCCTCAAAGGTAACCCCTTGGGCAAAACCGTCATCTGCGCCGGATATTCCGTACCCGTTCCATTCTTCTTCTTCCTGTTCAAAATCAGGCATATTACTGAAAAATTCATCCATCTCTTCCTGCGGAATTTGAAGACCCAAGTTTTCATTTTCGTCGTATTCAATGTCAAAATTATAGGGATTCACCGTTGTTTCCTCAATTTGGCTTTTATTGGCATTGTTTGGGACTGAAAGGCTTCTTACAGGGTTGGGCTGACCCATAATATCTGGCAGGTTTGGGATAACTTTTTCCTTTTTTGGCTGCTGTTGCCTTAGCCTATTTTGAATGACGATCTTGTCCTGCATAAGAAGGACTATAACTATTAGCAGACATATCACAATAACTGTTTCCATAATCAAAGAATTGGTTTTTATTTTTCAATATGCAGCGTCTTTATATCCTCTCCAAAATCCTGAAAATGCTGCTTCAGCACATTGTATATGTAATCTGAGATTGTGATTTTTCCATCGCCGAGGATAAAAACAATTCGTGATATCTTCCTGTGAAAATCCTCACTGATATATACCGACTTGCCGTTTCTGGCTATAAATTCAGCCGGTTGTAAAAAAATGTCTTTGTATTGCCCGATTTGTGCAGGCAGCCTGGTTTTCTTAAATAAATTTTTCATAATTATAATATTTTAAAAAATGGGTTTGAACTTCTCATTAAAATCTTCAGTAATTGCTTTCTCAAATATTTCAAAATGATGTTCGAGAATATTGTCGAGATAGGCATACAGCGGTATCTGATCTTTCCCTATTACCTGAACAATGCGGGACAAACGTTCGTGATATTCCTGACGTATGTAAATACTCTTCTCTCCACGCTTGGTCATTGAGTGGGTTTTCAAAAAGTGGCCCCCATAACTTGCATCAACACTTTTCTTTGCTCGGTTCTTTTCCCTTTGTACAGGCTTAATCGACAGTGACTCTTCCTGTTTTACATCTATCTTTTGTGTCTCTTCGATTGGTTCAGGCGGAAACTGTATCCCTTCTTTTTTGACGCCGTCAACCATCAGGCCCATCATGAGTTCTTCATTAATGTATGGCGCGGTTTTTCTGTTATTTTCCTTTTCCATAAATCTACAATTGAATAATTTTTAGAAATTCGTGTATGAACAGGTCTAATTGACACGCTTTCATCAAGCGCTCATCTGGAGGCATTATCGTGGAACGGAAAACGGTTTTGCTGTCTACTTCACTTTCTTTTCGAAATCGTGTGCTGCTCTTGATTTGGCTTTGCATAAGGCTTAAACCTAATTGTTCAATAAGTTGGTTATACACTTTATACAAAGGCGTGCTTTCCCTACCGTCAACCTGGTTCCAGAACAGGTTAATAGTTTCTATGGAAGTTTCCCCTTTTTTCATAATCACATCCTGCAAAAGCTGTGTGAAGATCAGTGTACTTTCCATTACCACACGGTCGGCCGTGATCGGGCTAAAAATGTGGTGCATTCCTGCCAATGCTTTCAGGATGCCTGGCGTGTTAACGGTTCCGGGCAGGTCGAAGAATACAACATCAACGGGAGTAGGAGAATCATTTACAAACTCTTGAGCTGCTTCCAATACGCTGTCTGCTTTGTACGGCATGATGGGATAGGCTTTTTTGCTGAGGGTAGTAAACTGTCTATACGCCAACTTTTTTAAAGCTTCGTTTCCCATTACCATTGCCAAATCCCTTGTCTTCATTTTCACAAGGCTGTGCTGTGGAAAATCCGCATCAAATACGGCTACGTTATAGCCCAACCGATAGTGCAGCACACTTGCTAGAAGGGTTGTAAATGTACTTTTGCCAACACCGCCTTTTTGAGAAGAAAAGGCGATAAATAGAGGTTTCTTTTTTGTGTTCATATTTTAGAATTTAAAGTTTATATATAGCAATAAAGTTTGGAGGTTACATTGATTTCATATTGACTACTTAGCAGGATAGCTGTCAGGTCTGCCGGCCGGTAATTCTGATTGCCTGCTTATTTTAAGTACAGCATCACTGCATTCACTCCTGTATCTAGTCAGGTGGGAATTCCATCATAATTATATTCTTTCAGCCACTCCTTCAGGAATTCAAGATAGTCTCACGGCATGCCGTCAAGCTTTCCAACATTTCCGCATTTTTGCGATCTTGCATTCTAGCAATCATGAAAACCAGATGATATGAAATCTGGAATGGGCCCAATATACTTGTCCTGAACTACGGGTTGATTGTCCTCCTGCCAACATTCAAACACAAAGGACTAATCATTTTCGTTGCACTGTATGGGTGTGGCATTGCTTGTCGCTTAAAGGAAGTGTTTGGTACTTCTTCATATTACAATCCTTTTATAAACAGGGATTTACTTTGTAAAATGAATTTTTATTATAAGGATTTATGCAACGACTACTGAAAAAACGGAGAATAATGAAACGGCTTCAAGCCGTTTTCCCTGTTACATTTAATCCGTCCCGAAGGGCGGATTTTTGTGTTCACCAGAACACGGCAAGTTGTGTTTTGAGGCACTCTAAACCGAGTTAGTGCCTCAAAACAACTTGCCTTGCCGGGGGCTGAAAAAACCTTCCGAAGTCAGGTTTTTATATAAAATTTAATAATGGATAAATAATGAGGGAGAACAATAACAATAAAAAACACAAGGGTGGACGCAAGCCCAAAAGCGACCCGAGCATCCACCGCCATGTATTTCGTCTGACGGATACGGAAAATGCCAAACTTTTATCGCTTTTTGAAACATCGGGAATTCCCAACAAAGCAAAATTTATCACCTCGGTGTTGTTCAGCAAGGAGATGAAAACGATTAAAATTGACAAAGGAACAGTTGATTTTTATATGCGGTTGACTTCGTTTCACAGTCAGTTCCGCTCCGTAGGCGTCAATTATAATCAGATTGTAAAGCTATTGTACCATCATTTTTCCGAGAAAAAGGCGGCGGCTTTTCTCTATAAATTGGAAAAACAAACTGCTGAAATGGCGGCACTATGCCAAAAAATCATACAGATAACTGAAGAATTTGACGCAAAATATCTGAAAAAACAGCCTTAGAAATGATAGCAAAAATCGGAAGAAGCGCAAATTTATACGGAGCTATAGCCTACAACCAGCTCAAAGTTGAGAATGAAAAAGGGGAGATATTGTATGGCAATAAGATAATTGAAACCGCTAGCGGTAATTATTCCGTTACACAATTAGCCCAATCTTTTACTCCTTACCTCATTGCCAACCGCAATACAGAGAAACATACGTTGCATATCTCGCTTAATCCCGATCCGAAAGACAAAATAAGTGACGACAGGTTCATGGAAATGGCAGATGCGTATATGCAGGAAATGGGTTATGGACATCAGCCTTATGTGGTGTTCAAACATACTGATATTGACCGTAGCCATATCCATATTGTATCGGTGTGCGTTGATGAACAGGGTAAAAAGATTTCGGATAGTTATGAGAAAATGCGCTCTATGAACGTCTGCCGTGAACTTGAAAGGAAATATGGATTGATACCTGCAACAGATAAAGAGCATAAACAGATAGACAAGGTTTTCCGTCCTGTAGATTATAAGGCAGGTGATGTTAAAAGTCAGATAGCTTCCGTAGTTCGTCACCTGGCTAACTATTATCAATTCCAAACTTTAGGAGAATACAATGCTTTGCTTTCCCTGTTCAATGTTACCACCGAAAAAGTGCAGGGCGAGTTAAAGGGAAAAATGCAGCAGGGTTTATTATATATCCCTTTAAATGAAAAAGGTGAAAGAGCCGGACATCCTCTCAAGGCTTCCTTATTCGGAAAGAATGCCGGGCTGCCGACTTTGGAATTACATTTTGCGAGATGCAAAGAGACCTTAAAAGACCACCCCGCAAAGCCAACCATTAAAGCTGCCGTTACCATTGCCTTGCAATCAACCAGTGATGAGCAGGCTTTTAAAAAACAGTTATGCGATCAGGGCATTAACGTTGTTGTGCGTAGAAATGAAACAGGACGTATTTATGGAATCACTTTTGTAGACCATAATTCTAAAACAGTTTGGAACGGTTCACGTTTGGGAAAAGAGCTTTCTGCCAATACCTTTAATGATTATTGGAACAACAATATAGCATCTGAAATTAAAGACCAATTTGAACTACAAACGAAAATATCCACATCAAATGATGCGGATCTTCCTGCAGATGAACCTCATCATTTTTTCGACTTCCTGAATACTGCTGAGAAACACGAAGACGGTTTGATTGAAGCATTAGGCGGTTTATTGCCCGAAGCACACGGCGAAGATTACCAAGAACAGGATTTTGCTAACAAGATGAGAAAAAAACAAAGAAAGATATCGAGATAATTATATTAATTAAAAGACTGTCGAAATTCCAGCGGCGACATTTCAGTTTTGTTTTTGAATAGTTTATTGAAAGATTGAGAGCGTTCAAACCCTAAGTTATAAGCAATCTCCGAAACTGTTAAAGTTGATGTGGTGAGATACTCTTTTGCTTTTGCAATCAATTGTTCGTGAATATGCTGTTGCGCACTTTGTCCAGTGAGCGAACGTAAGGTATCACTCAAATAATTTGCGGACAAATTGAGTTGACTTGCTAAATATTCTACAGTTAGAATACCTTGTTGCAACGGCTTTTCACTATTGAAATAGTCGGCAATAAAATGCTCAACTTTTATGAGCAAGTTATCATTTACTGCTTTTCGGGTTATAAATTGTCTGCCGTAAAAACGGTTGCTGTAATTTAATAACAAATCAATCTGAGACAAAATAACACCTTGCGTATGGTGGTCAATATGTTGGTATTCTTCTTCAATTTTTTTTAAAATAGCGATTACATTACTTTCTTCTTTTTCTGAAAGATGCAAGGCTTCACTTAAAGAATAAGAAAAGAAATTGTAATTTTTAATGTTAACAGCTAATGCATGCTTTGCCAAAAAATCGGGATGAAACATAAGTGCATAACCACTTCCAGATATTTCGTTAAATTCGTTTGTACTTTCTACTTCGATGGACTGAACTTGTTTTGGGGCAATAAAAGTCATTGTTCCACTATCAAAATCATAATAATGTTGACCATATTTAACTTTAGACTGGATATTCTTTTTTAGTGAAATGGTATAAAAATTTGTACTGAATTTTTTCCAAACATCAGAAGCTATGGCGTGTAATTCTGATACCTGAACCACGCTTACCAAAGGATGCAATGGCGGTGGTATGGATAATAAACGATGAAACTCTGAAAGCGACTGAATGACTTGCATAATTAAATTTTATAAATTATTTGACCAATGGTTTTAATCATTTCTGTTTCCAATACAAAAATCCGAAAAGCAATAAAGCAAAAAATTCTATAAGCAACCACCATAATTGTTGTATAAAAAATCCATCTTTTACAAAACCCGTTAATCTGGAAATGATGATGCCTAACGTAACAGCAAAGAGTAATGCCGTGATGCTTAAACCCCAGGAATTCCAATTGTTATAGAAAGTAAGGAATAACCCCAGACCAACAAGCAATCCCCATCTTACACGCTTCTCAATCATTTGGTAAGAATCAATGGATACAGGAAATTTACCTAGTAAGTCTGGTTTTAATGTAAGTAGAAAACCTGCAATAAAAAGAAAAATACCTAATATTTTTAAAACTACATTCATAGCAAATCAGAATAGCTAAAGATAATATTTATTTTCTGGCCGTCAGTTGATAATGCGGTAACATTTTCTACAAATTCTCTTGAAAAAAAGGCACTAATTGTTCTAATGCGTTCTGTGTAGCTTGGGGTTGATCATACAAATCGTAGTGACTTGCACCTTGTACAATGTGTATTTTTTTATTGGTGGAGGCTGCTTTATTATACAAATCAAAACCATCTCTGTAAGAACCAAAACCACCTACTTTGTCTCCAATAATTACCAATAAAGGTTGTGTAAGAAAATATTCTGCCAAATGAAAAGCATCGAACATAATCAAATTACTCATACTTGTAAAAAGCAATTTATTGCAGGAATTAGGATGTTCTCCGCGAGCGGTTCTGTAGTAATCGATAGCTTCGAGTAAATCCATTTCGTGTAAACCTAATAGCTGAGCTTCTTCTGTTGAATTGGGTATCCAATTATTAATGAGTTTCTCAGCTCCGTTAGCCTCGGCAGTTCGTTGTTGAGCAACAGCATTAAGTGTTTCTACTGGATTAGCTTCGCGAAAGGCTCTGCTTGTATTGGTTCCTATTACTGTTCCTATTGCCTTAATTCTTTTTTCTGAAATAGCAGCATTAGCAGCGTAACCACCACCTGCACAAACGCCCATTGCACCAATTCTCTCGTTGTCGACAAAAGATAATGTTGTAAGATAATCTATGGCACAACGAATATCTTCAACTCTTGTTGTAGGGTCTTCCAAAAACCTTGGTTCGCCACCACTTTCCCCTTGAAAAGAAGCATCGAAAGCTAAAGTTATAAATCCATTTTCAGCAAGTTGACTGGCATATAATCCAGCCGTTTGTTCTTTCACGCTGCTGCCCGGATGAACGCAAACAATAGCAGGGTATCGTTTAGTTTCATCAAAATTTTCAGGAAAATATAAATGTCCTGCTACATCCCAAGTTCTGTTTTTAAAGCTAACTCTTTGCATTGTTGTATATCTTTTTTGTTATGTTGCAAAATTCATAAAATAAAAAGTAGTGAGTGTTTCCAAATTACTGTTTGTTGTGTCTTTATTACTGCGTTGCTTTTTTAATATTTATTTACCATCATACATTGTAATAAACATTTAGCCAAATACTGCCACGTACCGCCATTTAGTGCCATACTCTTATAGCCACTATTTATAGCCTTTAATTTCACGCCCGAACATTTAAACTTAAAAATCATGCAGGGAGAAGATGATTTACGGGGACTTGCCAAGATTATGGCTTTTATGCGGACAGTAAGTATTCTGTTGGTACTGATACATATTTATTGGTTCTGCTATGGTTTCTTTTTAGAGAATGGCTTGACAGTGGTGGTGATCAGCAAGATATTGGTCAACTTTCAGCGGACAGCTGGTCTTTTTTCACATATGATCTATACCAAAGTCTTTGCAATAGTGTTGCTGGCATTAAGTTGCTTGGGAACAAAAGGCGTAAAGAACGAAAAAATAACCTGGCCTAAAATTTATATGGCTTTGGTAATTGGATTTGTCTTATTTTTCATAAATACGCCTTTGTTAGAATTATCATTAATTACTGCTGCATTTCTTTACATTCTTACCACGGCTTTAGGTTATATCGCTTTAATGGTAGCCGGAGTTTGGATGAGCCGCCTGCTTCGTAACAATCTCATGGACGATGTTTTTAATAATGAGAACGAAAGTTTTATGCAGGAAACTAAATTGATGGAAAACGAATATTCTGTCAATCTTCCCACGAAGTTTTATTATAAAGGCAAATGGAACAACGGCTGGATTAATATAGCGAATCCCTTTCGGGCAACGATTGTCTTAGGCACACCGGGTTCGGGAAAATCGTATGCAATCGTAAACAATTATATCAAACAGCAGATTGAGAAAGGTTTTAGTATGTACATCTACGATTTCAAGTTTGATGACCTTTCCACAATTGCCTACAACCACTTATTGAAGCACAGGGATAAGTACAAAGTTCAGCCTAAATTCTACGTCATCAACTTTGACAACCCACGCAAAAGCCACCGCTGCAATCCGCTTAATCCCGATTTCATGACAGATATCTCCGATGCTTACGAAGCCGCATATACCATAATGCTGAACCTCAATAGGTCTTGGATACAGAAGCAAGGCGATTTTTTCGTCGAGAGCCCGATTATCCTTTTGGCAGCCATAATATGGTATCTAAAAATCTATGAGGACGGCAAATATTGTACATTCCCACACGCTATTGAACTCTTGAACAAAAAATATTCAGACGTATTTACGATTTTAACTTCATATACTGATTTGGAAAACTATCTGTCGCCTTTTATGGATGCGTGGCAGGGCGGGGCACAAGATCAATTACAGGGACAGATTGCATCTGCAAAGATTCCTCTTTCAAGAATGATTTCGCCACAACTCTATTGGGTTATGACAGGCGATGATTTTTCATTGGACATCAACAATCCTGCAGCGCCTAAGATATTATGCGTAGGTAATAATCCTGACCGCCAGAACATTTACTCTGCCGCACTGGGTTTGTATAATTCACGTATTGTAAAACTCATTAATAAGAAAGGGCAATTGAAGAGTTCGGTTATCATAGACGAGCTGCCTACCATCTATTTTAGAGGTTTGGATAACCTAATTGCAACTGCCAGAAGCAACAAGGTGGCAGTATGTTTGGGCTTTCAGGATTATTCTCAGCTGACAAGGGACTATGGCGACAAAGAGAGCAAGGTAATTCAGAACACCGTAGGTAATATTTTTAGTGGCCAGGTGGTGGGAGAAACTGCAAAAAGCCTTTCGGAGCGATTCGGGAAAGTATTACAGAAAAGACAGAGCATGAGCATCAACCGCAACGACACATCTACTTCAATATCTACTCAATTGGACAGTCTTATACCGGCTTCCAAAATATCCACCCTGACACAAGGCTTTTTTGTTGGTTCTGTATCGGACAATTTTGATGAACGCATCGAGCAGAAAATCTTCCATGCTGAAATTGTCGTGGATAATGAAAAGGTTGCTTGCGAAACTAAAGAATATCAAAAAATACCAGAAATCTTATCTTTTATTGACGAAGACGGGAAAGACAATATGAAGAAGGAGATCGAGGGCAATTACATGCAAATAAAGACGGATATTGTACTGGTTATAGAAACCGAATTGGAACGTATAAAGAATGATCCCAATTTAAAGCATTTGATACAAAAGGATAGCACTAAGAAGAGCGAGTAATTGAGATTCTAAGTTGAATTTTTGACTGTGGTCGCCTTTTCTATAAGTCCAAAATAAAACAAAACCCTCGGATAATTCAGAGGGTTTATTTATTTAATTGTTCAATATTTGCAGCATTCTGCCGACCTCAATGTCCATTCTTGAAAAGGCGAACCATTTTTTGCCAAGGTCTTTGAGGGAGGCTCCGATATGATAGAGTTCCGCACCGTCGATTATCAAAAACCGGTCGTGAGCATCAGGGAAAATTTCGATTTCAATCCGTGGATATTGACTGTTGTATCGCTGAACATCCAGCCGCAGCTGATTGCTGATACTTTTGGTATAAATAGTTGCGGTGACATCATCGCTGCGTTTACCCAGTAAAGTTAGTACAGTGTCATCGACATAATTATCCAGTAGGATAATGGAGTTTTTGGCAGTTCGGATAATATCGGAAACAAAGGCATAGGCATCAAAAACCTCCCCGTTATAGAAAATCCCTTTTTCGTTATGGAGCTTATCACTTTCCAAAGCCTTAAAAATTTCTTCAAATTTTTGGTCCGCTTCTAATTGTTTGAGTTCAACTTTATCTAATCGATGAAAAAGAGAGGCGTTGCTTATAAGGATTCTACGCATTTCTACAAAGGCTTCCATAATTTCGACACTGACCTTAACGGCAATGTGAGAACGGAGTATAGCAGATGCCATTGCAACACCCTGTTCCGTAAAAAAACATAAGGTAAATAGCGTCTTCCACCGTAACTCAAGCTTGAGGTTCCAATTTGGAACCTCAAGATTTCGGCTTCCTCTTCGTTTAGTTGAAAGCAAAACGATGCAGGAAACCTTTCTATATTCCTTTTTACAGCTTTGTTGAGGTTCTTTGTTTCAACCTGGTATAAAGAAGCGAGGTTGCTATCCAGCATCACTTGCTTTCCGCGTATGGAATAAATCAGATTTCTGATTTCCATAGTGCTAAGAGTAGGTTTATTTTCCATTACTCGGGAAGTTTTTGTTTTTGGCAAACTCAAAGGTAGTTTCGGCATTATCGTTCAGTACGATGTACGCATCGAATTTCTTTCCTGACCTGCTTTTCATTCCTTTGATGAGTGAAGTTGTACCCTTGCTGACAAGACTTTTAATATTGTCTATACTGATTTGCGCACCGCAGACATTGCGGAACTGTATCCAGTTGCAAGTCTCTTCAGGACACTTTACTATTTTGTCACGTATGATAAGTTGTTGGCTTTTACATTTAGGGCAGATGAGGTCTGGCAAGTTGTTTTTGGCAATGGGGGTCTGCAACAATTCATTGGCAATAGATGTAGCGTAATTTTCCGTTTGCTTTTGAAATTTTCCGGCATCTGATTCGTTGTTTTCTATTTTTTCCAATTCAAGTTCCCATTGGGCAGTCATCGCCACATCTGCTATTTTTTTTTCTTTGACCAATTCGTATACCAATAATCCCTTTTCGGTTGGTACCAGAGATTTCTTTTCCCTATTTATGTAATTACGGGTAAACAATATTTCGATAATTGATGCCCTTGTAGCTGCAGTGCCGATACCTAAATTTTGCAAAACCTTTCGCTCACCTTGATTTTCGATATCATTTCCGGCACTTTCCATAGCTGACAAAAGGCCTGCTTCCGTGTAAAGCACAGGCGGTTTGGTTTTCTTTTCCAGAATGGAAGCTTCTTTTATTTTAAGTTCATCGTCCTTTTTCAGCTCAGGCAAATCCATTATATGTTCCGTATCATCATCAAGGACACTGCCTCTAATGGAACGCCACCCGGATTCTATAATCTTACAGCCTTTTGATGTAAAATCATAATGCAGTACCTGTAAGTCGACATCAGTTATCTCTTTGATGCAGGGTTGTGAAACGGCTTCGAGTAATCGAAAGGCAATCATATTATAAATCGCATTTTCCTTTGGATTCAGGGCTGATGGCATTTTATCAGTAGTTAATAATCCATGATGGTCAGTGACACGCAAATCGTTCACGATATGTTTATTAAAACGGCGCCATTTCATTTGAGATAGGTTTTGTTTAATATTTTCCCTCCTTTGTAAAGCTCTTACAAGGTTGGGAATCTCTGCCCACATATCTTCAGGAATGTATTTGCTTGCGGTACGTGGGTATGTGATAAACTTCTGTTCGTAAAGGCTCTGGGAAATGTTGAGGGTTTCTTCGGCCGAAAGGTTTAATTTTTTATTGGCTTCCTTTTGCAGGCCGGTAAGGTCGAACAATAAAGGCGGTTGCTCTGTAACGCTTTTGGTCACTTGGGATGTAACTATTGCCGTTTGGTTTCGCACAATGGCTTTCAACACATCAACGGCTAGTTTTTTGTCTTCCCATTTGATTTTTGAGATACTTTTAAAATCTATCATTTCTTTGTTATGGGACAACTGTATCTGCCAGTAATTTTTTACTTTGAAACTCCTGTTTTCCAGATAGCGTCTGCATATTAAAGCCAATGTAGGTGTCTGCACTCTTCCGAGTGAATAAACCCCGTTTGCTAATGCAATGGAGAGCGCTTGTGTGGCATTGATACCCACTAGCCAGTCGGCACGGCTCCTGGCTTGTGCTGCCTGATATAATCCGTCAAATTCTTTTGCGTCTTTGAGATTATCAAGACCTAGTTTAATGGCTTTTTCGGTAAGGGAGCTTATCCAAAGTCGCTTAAAGGGTTTATTGCACTTCAAGTATTCGTATATGTGCCTAAAAATGAGTTCGCCCTCACGTCCTGCATCGGTGGCGACAATAATATTATCGCTGTTGTCAAAGAGCTCTCTAATGATTCTCAGTTGTTTTAGCGCTCCTAGATCTACAGAATCCCCTTGATTTTTACTGACCCTTCTGACAGTCAGTAAAAAAGGGTTTGGAAGTATCGGCAGTGATGCTTTGTCAAATCCTGTGATGCCGTAATCTTCGGGCATTCCTAATCCTACAAGATGGCCCAGTGCCCATGTAACAAAATAGCCATTACCTGTCAGGTAGCCATCTTTTTTTTCGGTGGCTCTGATTATAACGGCTACTTCCCTTGCTACACTTGGCTTTTCTGCAATAATTGTTATCATATTTTATTACATTTTACGCCCTTTTGATTTAGCAGTTGAGTTAGATTCTTCTTGTTGTTCCTGTTGTTTCTTGTCATCAGGATTTGTCTGACCTGATTTTAATGGCTCCTTTATGTTCTTAGTAGCCTCATTAGTTTTGCCTTCGGAATTGACAGCGGTCTGCGTTTTATGGGCTTCAGAAGGTTTTATCTGTTCTTTGATTTTATCTGGATTTTGAAATGAAAAATCTGTTTTATTGGTTTCCTTGTTATAGGTGATATATCCATTGTATTCTTTTCCTTTTTTATCCACTAAGCCGCTGATATAAACCGTCTGACCATCTTTGAGCTTTTGGTATTGCTCATTATTGAGTTCCTTATCTCTAAAGTTTTTAGGTGCTCCCTGAGTTTGGTTCTGCTGATTGTCTTGTGTCTGTTTATTAGAATCATTTCGGTCAAAGAGAAATTCAACAAAACGTTTATCTGCATTGAATTGCACAGATGCATCAAAGGCTGTTCCTTTCTTGGAAACCATTCCTTCTAGAGCAAGCGGCTTCCCTTCCAGCAAGGTTTGCTTTTGCTCTTCACTTAGCTTAATTCCTTTAATGTCATCGGGAATTTTAATGAAATCCGTGCGCAGTGCTATCACCTCATTGGTCAGCCTGTCTATACTGATAATGGAGGGCATGATCTCATTGTTTTTCGGATTGGTGAGATCCACTACGCGTCCCATATTGCCTGTTTGCAGCAGATTGTCTTTATCTTCCTTGCTGAACTCGTGACCGAAAAAAGGATAATTCAGATTAGGTTCTTTTCGGATGCCGTGAATGGCCAACACGACCTGTCCTTCGTCGTTTTGTTTAAGCGATAAACGGGCATCCATTCTTGTTACTGCAGTACCAAGATTAAGACTTACCGGTACAAGTTCATTTGTTTTGTATCCTTTGAGTAGCGGATCAAGCAGGCTCATTTTTTCAAGTTTTTCTTTGCTTAAACCCAAATGGTTTAATGTTTCCCAATCGATTTGTTCCGGTTTGTATTTGTATTCACTTGTTTCCGGATTTGTCTGTGCTGTTTCCATATTAATTTCATTTTTTTGTTTATAATCTTTTACTTCGTGCTGTTTCATTAATTGCTCACCTTCAGGTGTAGGATGATCTAAATGTTTCTGCATCTCTTTTGAAGTATCAACAGCCAGCAGAGCAGGGATTTTGAAGAACGAAAAATTAGTTGGGTTCTTCAGTTGGCTGAAAAAATTAGAAAAGAAATTAGAAAACACATCTCCATGCTTGTCTACCCGCATAAATTGATTCTGATTTTTGTTGGTAGGGTCAACGGTTTCCAGATTACCATTTTGGTCAATGCCTTTTACCGCCATGATTTTCTTTTTCTCTTTATCGAATACCAGCAGTATATCTGATAACTCTTCAGGAGTATTTAGTAAATCTTTAATTTGTTCGCTCATAATCTTTTAATTTTAAATTCATTTGCGAAATTAAATCGTGAGAAAGTGCTAACTAAAAGATGGAATCTGTTGGCGTTATTTTTCACTTATTGACGTATGTTTTTGGCATTCTGAGATTAATACTTTCTCTGATGAATTGGTGTACATCAGATAGTTTATAATATATTTTTCCACTAATTGTATAATAGGGCAGCCTGCCGATTGATCGGTAACGCTGGAGTGATCTCCCGCTTATTTTAAGCATCTGCAATATATCCTGATTATCCAATAGCTCTTCGCCGTCAACACTTCCGCGTTTTTTTTCAAGCTCGCTGATATGCGCGCTCAAAAGATCGAAACGTTCTATGATTCGTTCCATCCAGGAAATGAATTCCATTCTGTCTATATTCATGACTGTGTGTTTTACATTAGTGATGCAAAATTGCTAATGGCAAAAGTTTTTCATTGCCAATATCAGCCAATGTAAAATGCTGTTTTATGAAAATTTTAACTGTATAAAAAATAAGATGAGTTGCTAATTTACTGGGGGAATTGAGCATATAGAAGTAATTATATACTAGTAGCCATTTGATGCCAATTGCAACTCATTGGCAAGAAAATTGCAAGTTTAAAAAAAATTAGACCTCTTTTTCCATATGCTGTTTAAGCGATAATTTCAGCTGATCCAGAAAAATGCTTTTGCTGTCAGTCCTGTCTTTCATCCTATGGTAGGCATGATGGACATCGCCGAGCTGGATCCTAAAGAGCAACTGGAAAACCATACTTATTTTACGGATGCCAGCTTTTCCATGAGAAATACTTCCCGATGCATGAAGTGCATAAATTAATTCAATCAGTGCATTCTTTGAATCTGTCCAGAAAAAGTCTCTGTTTGGGGCATTTCCGTCTGAAAAAATAGCGGTCTGCTGGGTGTCAGGTTCAATTTTAGAAACGAGGTAACTATTGAGCAGTTCGTTAGCAATTATGCGGGCTACCTTATAATCATAATAGGTGGAAAATTGGGTGTCAATTTCAAAAACAAAACTATTGACACCCTCATGAAGGTCTATTTTTCCCCGACAAAAAAAATGGTGATCCCATTCGGTTCTTCCCGTGCGGTAGTAGCGATAAAAATCAGTGTTATAAAAGTGCTCTTTATATTCCTGCTTGAGGAGATTAAGCTCATTGGAAAAATATTTATGATGCATTTTGCCGCTTACAACCGGGCAGGATGCTTCAATTCGGAAAACTTTATTGTAAAATATCAGTTTTCCCAATATCTGGGGTTTGATACTTTTAAAAAAATTAATCTCTTCATTTTCATCTGAGAATCCTTTTTCTAAAACATTTTTTTTAACCGTACAAAGCAGATTTCGGAGCACGGTAGTCATGTGGTAGGATTTTTCAATTATATGTTCAGGGTCTAAGCTGAATTCCTGTTCTGCTTTTCGAATAACCTGAAGTGCGTTCTCACATGTAGATCTTATCATGGCAACAGAATTTAGATTTATTTGAACAAGGAAAAGCATGGGCATTGCTGCCCAGATAGATTATGACGTTACTTTTCGTTGGAAATTAAAATGTATTATATCAGCGAGCGTTATTGGTTTCATTCTGCAGTGTCTGCATTAGTTCCATAGCGTAGTTATCCCGGGCTTGTACGTAAGCGACCTTCGGTATTATCGAAGCTCCCAGTTTTTTCTTCTCAAAACTTGCCGATATGCCGAAATCGATTCGTCCAATTTCAAGCTCTCGTGCTCTTTTGATTGTTTGGTACAAAAGCTGTCTGTACAAGTTGAAGCCGTCGCCAGCAATGTAGTCCATGCCGATAAGTTCCGGCACATATACGGTGGATGAATTTTTGTAGCAGAACATTATCCCGATGAAATCTCCCTCTGCAACATCCTTGAGTCTCAAGGTAATGAACTCCCAGTTTGTAGAGATGTTCATATTTTCAAATACTTGCCTTTTGTATGTGAATGTATTTATGGCTAGGTTGCGATCCTTTACATTGCAGTATAGCTCGTAAGCCCTGTTTATTTCTTCTTGATTAAGACAATCTTTTATTTCAACATCATAGAATTTTTCATACGGCAGTATTTCCCGATTAAAATGCTGGCGGGAACGAGTGGAAAGTAGTGAACGATAATTCTCAATTGCCGGCCAGTTTTTATTATTGATAACGCATGATTCAGGCATATCGATTCTAAAGTACCCCTGGTTCCTTATCATTTCATCCCAGCGAAATCCGGTTTCAAAATCACGCAGAATGAGCATATCGGCCGACAGTGTATTGTATGATTCCTCAAGCTTATTTAAAAGCATTCTCATTGACTGCTCTCCCAGAGGATGACGCTGGTCAATATAGCAGTGTGTTCCCTCTGTAAATAATGAGCCTGTGCTCAGTACTCTGGAAGTCATATGCATAGGGTTTGTTTTTCGAATTTCTTCAAGCTGCCTTGATACAGATTCAGTCGCGAGCATATCATCTTTCCATATCCCGAATGTACAGAAAGTCATTAAAACCACCTGCATGTTCTGGTCACGGATGATATAATAGAAGAAATCCCACTTATTGCCTGGATCCTGAGCGTTTGCGAAAGTCTGCTCAAGATACTGCATTCCTTCCCAATTCAGGATATTGTGAGTGCCCAGATACTTGTTCCATTCCTGCTTTTCGATTTTCGCTATTGTTGTTGTCTCTTCAATCTTCAATTCTGTTTGCTGTTTTTGAGCAGGCAGCTTCATTTTGATATCGATTTTAAAAGCCTGCCGTATCTTTTTCTCACTGCTTCCAGTTTCTTCTAAGGCTTTGTGGAAGTGATAATCCATTGCACGGGCAAGATCTGTTATATCTTCAATTTTATTATGCGCAGATATCGTGATACGGATTCCAGTATTTTTTATGGGCACAGCGGGATATATGCCAAGATTGAGGTAGAAGCCCTCTGAAAAGAGGCGCTTGGTAAAATTATATGCGGTTGCTGGTGTGCCCATTCCAAGAAAAAAAACTGGAGAATCGTTTTCAGAGACTAGGGGCAGGCCGCTTTTTGAAAGCATCGTGCTGAAATGGGCTGTTTTTTTTGCAAGTTCAGTCTGGTGCTCATAGATTTCCGCAGAGAGATGGATGCCGCAGGATGCGATGGCGGCGGCTACTGATGCGGGTTCAAGCTGGGCAGAGAAGGTAAGAGGGCCGCCAAAAGTTTTAATCTTTTCACGTAATTTAGGATCGCTGCAGAAAAATGTAGCACCGCTCGCGCCAAATGTTTTGCTCAGCGTGCTGACAACCACAATATTCTCTTCAAGCTTTCCAATTGCATCAAATATAAAACCGGTACCATTTTTTCCTTTCCAGCTCATTCCATGGACATCATCAAAATAGAGATGAAGCTGCGAATATTTTTGGGTAAGGTTTAAAAGATTCTGTACTGGTGCATAATCGCCGTACATGGAATAAACACCATCTGCCATGTACCAGATTTTCCCAGATTTACCGGTTAACATCCGAATTTTATCTTCCAGCATCTCAAGGTTATTATGGCGTATCATTTCCACTGGTATTCCCCTGAGCTTAAGAACCTGACAGGCATTCTGCACACTCCAATGCGTCTGATGGTCAAGAATTACTGCATCCTCATCTCTTATCAGGGTTGGAATGATTGCCATATGTCCAAGGGTACTGTTCTTAGTTATGATAGGCGGGATACTATACATCTGCTCAATCTTGCTTTCGAGTTCAGCATATAAAGGATGCGAGAGATAAGTTTTAGAAAGCGGGAACTGCGTCCCGTAACTACTTATGGCGTTTATTGCAGCCTCTTTGAGTCTTTTGTCCTGTTCCAGTCCAAGATATCCTGTAGTTCCGAAATGAAGCATTTCGCTGCCGTTAATTTTTATGGTTCGACCATTGAAATATTCACCTTCTGCGTAAAGGTGTAATATGCCTTTTTCTTTTGCATTTGAAAAAACGGTGTCAACGGTATCAATAAAATTGTTGTGCTTTATTTTTGCCATTTTTTATAAAGAATTTTAGGGTTATGAATTTTTTATGTTTAACTGACTGAAAAACAGTTGTCTAAAATTCTTTATAAAAAATGGAAATATTTTTATTTTATAATATTATACTCCCATTATGGCAAGTTTTATTCCCGATTTAGCAACGAATTTGATGTTTATGCAAGAAAAAATCCATATTTGGCAATAATTATGTTTATTAATCTTTATATTTTTGTTAAATTACAACCCCTTATTTAAAACTGATAAGACATGATTACAGCACATGAATCTTATGAGAATCAAAATGCAAGGTTTTGGATTGAAAACGAAATCCTTTTTTTTGAATACAAGCCCAATACGACTATTGATTTGGAAGTCGCTATTCAGGTGGTGGCAGACCGAGTTGCATTCCAGAATGAAAGATATTTCCCTATTTTTTGTGATGCCAGGGGAATATCCTCAATTGACAAAGCAGCCAGAGACTATCTTGCTAAATCCGGATCTCTGCTTGCAAAAGCAGTCGCTCTGATCGGCAGTGAAAATGTTTCTATGACGATGAGCACATTTTATCTCGAAATCAGCAAGCCCTCTGTACCTACAAGAATTTTTACTATTGAACAGGAGGCACTGGATTATCTAAAAGGATTTCTTTAGGGATAAAAACAGCTAGAAAAAACTAGACACATAAAATCAGGACTGATGAAAAGACCCCATAACCGCAAGAGGATAATATCCATGCAGAAGATGTTATTTGAGATGGCACGGGGCAATTTCAATAACCAGATCCCCTTGAGCACCTATGATGATGAAATTGAAACTCTGGTGGTTCTGGTTAACATGGTGGCTGAAGAGCTTAAAGAGTCTGCCTTTCATTCCGGTTTTGTGAATCCCTACATTACCCACAGGATGATAACACCTGCAACTTTTATTTTAGATGAAAACCATTCCATAAAAAACGTAAATCAGGGTGCTTTGGAAATTTTGGGGTATAATGCAGCGGAAGTACTAAGGCGTCCGATACAGGATTTTTTAAACGATGACTTCAGCAGTATGTCTGGGCTTGAGATAAAAAAAATGGAAGAAATGCTTTTATCAGGCGAGATCATTACATTGAATTTTGTAACATTCAAAAAACTGATTGTAAGTGCCGAGTGTTCAGTATCGAGATTATCGGATGGCAAGTTTACCGTACTTAGTTTTGTAGCTCCCTTTCTTCAGGTTAATGAGGCTGCTTCAGAATCATTAGAAGTTAAATTAAACCGGCATTCTCATTTCGGACAAACTGATGCGCGTATGCTTCAGAGGGTTTATGATTATATATTAGCAAATTTGACCGAGCCATTACCGTCAATTAAGGAACTGGCAAGACAGTTTGGTACAAATGATTTTAAACTCAAAGACGGATTCAGACATTTTTTCCATACTAGCGTCTACAAATTTTATACAGAGCAGCGCCTAAAAAGGGCTTACCTTATGATAGAGCAGACTGATATTCCGCTGAAGAATATTTCTCTTATGAATGGTTTTAACAGCTATCCTAATTTTTCTAAATCATTCAAGAAGCAGTTTGGATTCTCTCCTAAAGAACTCGGCAGGGGTAAAGCAGATGTTTTCTTATCACTGGATGACCTTAATCCTTCTTAATTAATTTTTGCTCCCGATAGTATAAGTGTTATGGTTTTAAAATTCAGAATTTTACATTGTTGAATTTTAAACCTATATGCTATGGCAGTCATACTTAGTTCCAGATTTAAAAAGATTATTTTTGAAATAGTCTGCTTATTATATATACTGCTGTTTGTATATGCAGCTATTAGTAAGATATTGGATTTTGAGAATTTTCAAGTACAGTTGGGACAGTCTCCCTTATTGAGTGCATATGCGATCTTAATATCATACGCAATTATTGGTCTCGAACTGCTGGTCTCTATTTTTCTTACGATTCCTATGCTGAAAAAAACTGGATTATTCCTTTCATTTTTTCTGATGTTAAGCTTTATAGCTTATATCACTATCATTCTTAATAACAATTCATTTATTCCATGCTCATGCGGGGGAATTCTAGAAAAAATGGGATGGGGAGAACATCTCATTTTCAATTATATTTTTGCATTGTTGGCGTTATCAGCAATTCTTTTACAAAATAGAAAGACTAAAAGCTATCTCACTTTGATTTCAGGAAGCATTATAACAATTTCCGGGGTTATAATTCTTAACATTTTTTCGGAAAGAAAACTTCATCATGAAAATCCTTTTATCAGGCGTTTTGATAAGAATGCATTAATGAAAAAAGGACAGATAGAATTGAAGCATCATAATTATTATTTTGCAGGTGCTGCATCTGGAAAAATTTATTTTGGAAATCATAATGCTCCTTTGGAACTATTGGAATATGATTTAAAGACAAAGATTCAAGTCTTACACCGAATAACCATTGATAATGATTCTTATAGATTTCTTTCAGTAAATATTCGAATTTATTTTCCTTTTTTTTATGTTTTTGACGGAACAGTTCCAGTGATATATCGCGGTAAAATTAACAATTGGAAAGCAAAACAGATAATCAAAGGGGATTATTATTTTTCAAGAGCTTTGCCCGTTGCTGATTCATCTGTTTTTTTCAGGGCTCAAGATCGAGCAAGTAAAGAGAATATTTTAGGAATGTTCTTTTTAGGAAATAAAAATAAGGTTAGTCTTCATGATAAGCTTCTTGAAAAGCAAATAGATGGAGTATTTGATACAGATGGAACAATTACCTATGATCCTATTTTGAAAAGGATTATTTATACTTATTATTATCGCAATCAGTTTATAGTTATGAGTGATAATCTTAAAGTTATATACAGAGGAAAAACTATAGATACAATTTCAAAAGCAGCACTGCGAATTACATACTTTAATGACACCCACCGAAGTAAACCAGCTGTTCCAGCTGTTCCAATAAATAAACTATCAACTGCTGCAGGAGGAAGACTTTATATAAACTCTACTTTACGTGGAAAACTAGAACCTCTAAAACTTTGGAAGACAGCTTCATTTATTGATATCTATGATTTGGAGAAAAACAGCTACATCACAAGCTTGTATGTAAAAGATGTGAAAGAAAATAAAGTTAATGATATGATAGCTTTTGATGATTATTTATTAGTGCTTATAGACAAAACTCTCATTTATTATCAAATAAACAATAAACATAAATAATACGAAGATACTGCAGTCAGGGGGAAGATCGAAAACCTGTTAAGAGAGTAGATCATTAATCACAAATTTTAGAAACTATGAAAAATTCAGTTTTGAAAATGATGGGGCTGCCTGTAGCAGCCTTTATCTTGGCAAGTGCTGGCGCTGTTACTTCACAAAGTAAATCTGGTTCAGCAGTCACTGCAATTAATGGTTATGTACATCAAAGCAGCGAAACAGCATGTAATGTGCGAACAGTAGATTGTAACCCTAATTCCGGGTCAATTTGTATGTCAGCAGACACTCCGTCACTTCAAGTATATCGCTATGATGATCTTGGAACAGCTTGTAATGAATTTCTTTACAAGAACTAAAAACTTTAGTAATGCAAAGGAGCCGTCTCAAAACAAAATTTGAGACGGCTTTTTATTTGTTGCACATTTTGGCTTTTAATGTTTTGATTTTAAAGGAAGGAAAAAATTGCCCTTATGCTGCAATTTTCTTTCTTAAGTTATGTCCTAAAGCCATTAATCCGAACTCTAATTCAACTTTTTGAAGTCCTTTTAAAGAAAATCGTCTAAATCCGTTATTATGCTTGAGCTGTGCAAACACAGGCTCTACATCGGCTGAGCGTTGTTTTCTTCTTTGTATCCCTATTTCACTGAGCAGTAATTCTCTTGCTCTTTGTTTATGCCTTTCAAGATTGTGATTTCTCTCTATGCTTCTGTTTCCTTGGCCTTTAAAACATTGACCTCGCAAGGAACAGCTTTCACAGTTTTTGGCTTGGTAATGGGATAAGGTCTGTGTATATCCTGCTGCTGTCTTTTTTTGATTCTCATGTGTTTTAAGCATTTTTTGGCCCATTGGGCATACGTAATAATCTTCTTCTGGATTGTAATAGAGATTCTCTTTGCTAAAAGCCTTGTGTTTCTTTTGGTAGTTTTGATCTTGTTCTTTTTCAAACGTATTGTATTTCACAAAAGCTTTGAGTTTCTTTTTTTCGAGATAATCATAGTTCTCTTCACTGCCGTACCCCGCATCTGTAATAATTTCTTTTAGCTTTTTAAATACTTTCTTACCGAAGGTCTGCTCTAAATTTTCTAAGTGAGGTTTGAGTGTTTTATAGTCAGTGGGATTTTGATGGATGGTATAGTGAACAATGATTTGATTTTGGGTTGATATCTGAGCATTATAAGCCGGTTTTAGTTGCCCGTTGAGCATATGGTCTTCTTTCATACGCATAAAAGTAGCCTCTGTATCGGTTTTACTGTAACTGTTTCGTTCTCCTAAAATAGCTTCCTGTTTTTCGTACTTTTCCAGATTGGCAGTAAAGTTATTCTTGATATAACGCAGCTTGGCTTTTGCTTTGGAATTAGCCTTTTCATTACCAGAGAGTTTGGTATCTATTTTCGCTACTGTTTTCCGGATTACTTCTTTGCTGATTTCCTTGAACTCTGTAGGCTCTGGATTAGGATCATCTTCGTTACTTATACTTTGAGCATAGTTCCATAATTCTTCCAGCTGGGTAAGCATTTTAGCTTTATTGGTTTTAATACTGTTGCCCCACACAAAAGTATACCTGCCGGCTTGAGCTTCTATCTTTGTACCGTCGGTATAAATCTGTTTTAGATTAACTAGTCCTTCTGAGGCTAGCATGAGAACTACCTGCTTGAAGATTTCTTTAAAGCTCTCTTTTAGTTTGTCACTCCTAAAACGGTTAATCGTATTGTGATCTACAATAGTCATAGAAGTAAGCCACATAAAATTAATATTCTCACGAAGGGCCAATTCAATTTTTCGTGAAGAATATACATTGGTCATGTACGCATACAACATCACTTTGAGTAGCATCTTTGGATGATAGCCTGGAGTGCCTTCTTTGCTGTAGGCTTTTAAAAGGGGCTGGATATTAATAGACTCCACAACCTGGTCAACTATGCGAACCGGATGTTTTTCTGGAATTAAATCATCAAACGAATAAGGCAAAAGTATCGTTTGTTGTTGGTTATAATGCTTGAATTTCATATATAATCAGCTGTTAATCACTGATTAAATATACAAAATTGACCAAAAAAAAACAAACTCAAAAAAAAATAGCTGCCTCAGTTTTGAGACAGCTACTTTGTTTAAATTGCTTTATCCATCCATTCTTTTGCAGGATGCCCTTTCAAATAATGATCCATCCAATCTTTTATTCTAATTGTGAGATCAATTTGGTTTTCTTCTTTTAATATTATATGCTGTTCTTTCGGATATAGTAATAAATTAGTAGGGATTCCAACTCTTCTAAGTGCCAGATAAAAAGCCATGCTTTGTTGATATAGTATGTTATTGTCGTTTTTTCCTGAATAGATTAAAATAGGCCGTTTTACTTTGCCGGCATGTATAAGGGGACTGTTGCTCAAATATGCTCTATTGTTTAAATGAAAAGGGGTATTAAAGCGTAACTGAAAATCCTCAAATCGCCACATTTCAGGTTTTTCTAGATATTTGCTCATACTGTGATAGCTGAAAACTAAATCTGATATTCCTGAACCTGCTACCGCAGTTGCAAATACTGATGTATCTGTCATAGCAAAAAAAGCTTCATATCCACCAAATGAATGTCCGATGAGACCAATTCTATTTTTATCTGCAATTCCAAGTGATACCAGATGATCCGCCAAATCTTTTAATGACTGGGAAGATGATATTCCAGGATTGTTAATTGTATAATGTATATCGGGCATTACAGCAATATAACCATCTGAGGTTTCGTTTGCGAGATTGAATCCCTCCATATTCCGCATGCTTGGATTAACAAATTGATGCACTTCTCTTGAAAGCCCTTCATAAACATGTACAATTACGGGATATTTGATATTGTGATTGTAATTTGAGGGATAAAAAACCGCCATTGGCATTACTTGATCTTGTGTATTATAAGACAGCATTTTTGAAAAGCCGTTTTTGTATTTTATTAATGATAAATTACTTTTGTATACTAATTTACTTTTACCATGTGAATAATGCATTGCAAAAGGAGAGTCTGAAAAGCTTTGTCTGCGGTATGCATAAATACCATTTTCACCAACCAGTTCATCGATACAGTCATTTTCGAAAGCAAGCTTTTTAAGTTTACCGTCCTTAAATTCAAAATATCCTGACACACCAGTTGAAAAATTGTAAGCAGATAATATTTTATTTAAGTACTGATCAGAACCTGATCTGCTTTGAATAAATTTTGAATCACGTAAGGCAAATCTAAATCGGACGTTAAGTTCTTTTCCATTTGTTATTCTTTTAGGAATTGGATTTTCCATTGCAACCTGCCAGATATCGAACTTATCATATATAAAGAAACAATTTCCATTTTCTGAAAATCCTCCAAAGCCGAAAAGACGGCCTCTTGAGTAATCTTCCTGATTTCCAGACCAAGCAGGCAGATTATCTCCTAAAACTAACTTTAAGGAACGCTGTTTTATAGTAGTAATTTTCCAGCCCTTATAGTAATATATTAAATGATGTCCATCTGGAGACACCCTGATTTCTTCAGGCTGGCCAGACTGTTCCTTAAGAAGCAATTCAATTGTGTCTTTCTCCAAATCCATTAAGTAGTAATCTCGAGGTGGATACTGCAGTTCTTCTCGTTTGTATTGCCGAGGGTTACTCAGCAACGCAAATTTTCCACCGCAGATGATTCTCGCATCTAATAAATTATTATTAGTGATCGTTTTTAATTTGCCTTTGGATGGAATCCACATCTGCAGTTTAGGGATGTTGTTTCCTTTATCCATTTTAGAAGTCAGGTTATAAGTCCAGCTGTCTGAGCCTTTCCATATTTCGACAGATTCACTATCAACCGCTTTTAAGGTTCTGGGACTAACATTGAAAAATATTTTTTGTCCATCTTCGGAAAAAAAAGGCCTGTATATATCTTTAGAAACGATCACTAACGTATCAGCAGTTCTATGCTCAATTAATTGATTGGTATTTATATTATAATAAAATATTTTTTCACATTCAGTCATATTGCCCGTCTTTTTCAAAAAAGATACAGCATTGCATTTTGGACTCCATTGTAAATTTTCAAAAGTGCCTTTTTCTTCCACTAAAGTATTATTGCTTAAACTATTAAGATCTATGATTCCTGAAAAACATAATTCCTTTTCTTTACCAGAGTATAAAATTTTATTCTCATCAGGACTTAAAATGAAGTTAGTGACGTTTTTTATTTCAAATAAAACTTTCCCTGAAATTCGCTGCACTAAAAATGAAGAATTTTGAGATTTATTTAAGTAAAAAATAGTACTTGCATTTTTTGCTACAGCAAGTTCGGTTCCTAGTATTTTAGAAACTTTACCAGACTTTAGGTTAACAATCCCTATACTGTCTTTTATCTGGCATATCAGGAATTCTTTAACAAAAGTCGGCTTATTTCCATATGGAACAGCTATAAGTTTTGTAGACTTAGTATTGATTACAAATAAAGTGTCTTTTCCGCTTTCATAAAACATGTAGCAGGAAAGCCACATTCCGTCTTTTGAAATTTCTTTCAGGCGTAAAGTCCCCCATTTACCAGTTCCGTTTTTTTGCATAGTGGGCATCGCTGCCTGCCCAAATGTAGGACAGACAGAAATATACCACAGACTAATCAAAATAAAAAATTTCATTAATAACCTAAATTTTGCGGTTGTAAATTAATATTTGCCCTAAGTTCATTATCGGGTATTGGCCATAATGAGTCATGATTATTCCATCCGGCTTTAGTTCCAGAAAGAATGGGGTCCAACATTTCATTGCGTTTTAAATCATAAAAACGATTACCGAATTCCGTAAAAAGCTCTACACGCCTCTCTTTGATTATTGCTTCAATAAGCTGTTGTTGGTTTGCAGCCTGAGAGGCAGTTAATCCTGCGGCTGATCTCACAATATTGAGATCTTCTTTTCCACTGTCCAACTCGCCTAGTCGTGCACGTGCTTCAGCCCGTATTAGGAATTGTTCCTGTAATCTGAAAATAATTGGGAATTCTCTTGAAGAACTTGTAGCTGTATTGTAGTCGTATTTAGAAGGATAAAACCATTTAGATGTCCCGTTATTCACGGTGCCCACCCAGAGAGTAAGACGATTATCACCATTTTCAAAATTATCAACGAGTGCTTTTTTAAGCGCCACAAATGGAGGAGGGCCTGTTTGAAAAATGAATGTTATTGCAAAATCAGTGTTGTTGCCCGGTGCTTTTGGATAAAGTTGCCAAATCGTACTAGGGCTGTTCATCAGAAATACATCTCGCAATGGAACGTTTAGAGAGTATTGGCTTTGACTAATTACCGTTGAGGACTCTTTTGAGGCTTCGCTCCATTGCCTGTTAAACAAGTATATTTTTGCTAGCAATGCGCTTATAACTGAGCGATTTGGACGTACACGATCATTTGTTGTATATTGCTGTTGAACCAATTGAAGTGCCTGCTTGAGGTCACTTATTATTCGCTCATAAATTTCGTTGACTGCTGTTCGAGTTGCAGTACGGTTAGTCTGGTAATTTGTGGTTGTGATCAACGGAACATCGCCAAATGTATTTGCTAAATAAAAATGCAATAATGACCTAATGAACAGCGCTTCGCCCTGAAACTGATTTTTATCTGCTTCTGAGATTGGAGAATCATAGAGACCTTCAAGTACTGCATTTGCGGCGTAAATTTGATTGTAAGTATTATTCCAAACTTGTAATGCATTGCTGTCGCTGGCAAGCAAACCATTTTGAAAATAGTTTATTGCCGGATCACTTGCAGGTCCGTAGTAATCAAGTTCATCAGCATAAAGCCCCAAACTTAGCGTTACTCCGCTAAGATTGCCAGAGAAGAATCCATTGTCGCGCATTTTTGCGTAAATATCAACTAATGCTGCGTTTGCAGTTGCTTTATCTTGAAAAACTGCGGGACCTGTTAGTTGGGCTGACGGGAGATCAACGTCCACGAATCCATCACAGGAGATGATAAGAGTTAAACATGATATGAAGAGTATAATCCGAAACTTACTAAGTGTATATGTTTTCATAATGTATAGGTTAAAAAGTTAATTGTGCTCCAACGGAATAAATTTTAAGAGGAGGTAAGTATCCGCTGAATCTAAACTCAGGGTCTCCATTGAAATTTGTAAACGTTAAAACGTTTTGTCCTTGGGCAATAAGGCGGCATTTGACCTTACTACTTTGCGGTAACGGCAGATCAAAGTTGAGTGCTATGTTTTTTAGTCTTATATAAGAAGCATCGGTTATTGCTCCGTTGCTGGAAGCATATTGATAATACGCTGTAGATAGTGCCGAATTATATCCAGCGGTAAAGGCTTGATAGTTCGTATTGTTTTCTGCTGTTGACCAGCTCTGGCTGCTGACTTCCGCAAGCTGATTGGCCATGCCGCCTGCCGGACCGGGAAGATATTTGATACCGTCCTGCTTAACAAATTGGAAGAGAAAATCCAGCACGAACCCTTTGTAAATAAAGGTATTCTGTATGCCTCCAGAATATTTTGGGGTCAAATCAGCTATGAATTTACGATCATCTATAGAAAGTGTTCCGTCATTATTAATATCCTTAAATGTGTAAATTCCTGTTTGAGGGTTTAATCCAGTGAAGCTATAAAGCTTTTGTATTGTCAAAGGGCGGTTAATTTCGTAAGTATTGGCATACACTGAAGTTTTAAGCCCGGGAAATGAGACAAGTTTAGTTTTGTTATTCGAGATATTGAAAGTTGTAGTCCACTTAATCTTCTCCGTAAAGTTTACTGTTCTTAAAGTGAATTCTGTTCCGGAATTTTCAACTGTAGCGTCCAAATTGGAATTTAGTGTACTAAATCCAGTAGTTCCAGGCAGTGGTACACCAACTAGTTGATTCCCAGAACGGTTTTGATACCATGCCGCGGTTAAAAACACACGGTCATTAAAGAAACCGCTTTCTAATGCAAACTCAATCTTGCGATTTGTTTCCCATCCAAAATTTGGGTTAAACAATCGTGTAGGCTGCAATCCTACAGTTCCCTGATAATTGTTTCCAGAAGATGAATATGTATTATAGAATTGATAGTCACCAATCTGGTCGCTTCCAGTTATGCCGTAACTGCCTCGGAGTTTTCCAAAACTAAGGATGCTGTTGTTTCTTAAAAAAGCTTCTCTGGAAAAAATCCATGCAGCACCCACGGCCCCAAATGTTGCAAATTGTTTTCCTGGGCCGAAACGACTCGAACCATCCCGTCTTGCGGTAAGGTTCAATATATAAGTTCCATCATAATTGTAGTTTAAACGTCCAAAAAAGGCCTGATATCTGTAAAGTATTTCGTCACTTGTATATACTAATCTTTGTGCAGCCGAAGCAAGATCGTTTAAAAGGGAATTACTCGAGAAATTAGCACCTAATTGATATAAACGTGTAGTTGTGGTGCTTTGAGCAGTTCCGCCAATTAATGCGTCTATGAAGTGCAGGCCAAAATTTTTCTTGTAGTTTAACTGAGGCTCCACAATGTAAGACTGTCTGGCTGTATTATTTGTATACAGACGAGAAGCAGCGCTGGTGATTGCAAGAGAGGGATTGTATATGGTTGAGGGCACTGCTCGTTTTTCATCATTTTTTAAATTAGTAAAACCAAAACTGCCTTTGAGCTCAAGATCTGGCAGGATGCGATATGATAAAAGCACATTGGAGACAGAATTTGCAGATTTTGAAACAAAAGTCTGATTTAATGCAGCCAAAGGATTCGTCCACGAGTTATTCTCCCAATTCAGTACTCCATTTTCTTTATATAAAGAAGGTGCATTGGGCGCAAGGGTTCTCGCTTGGATAGTAAGATCAATAGATGGCAGATTATTATTTTGAATAGTGTAACTGGACGAGAAGTTTAACCTGAACTTATCATCTTGCGAGATGTGATTCATTGTAAAATGAGCTCCTCCCTTGATGTACTTAAAATCGCCGGGCATAACAGTAGTTTCAGAACGATAGTTTCCGCTTAACAGATATTGAGTTTTTTCTGACCCGCCGCTAACAGAACCCTGCAGGAATAATATCTCCGATGTTCCTCCCAAGAGCTCCTTCTGCCAATCAGTAGATCGGTTTTGGCTCCAGGTTCCATTTATATCATATGCATTGGCTGGATAATTTGTAATCCCGTCATTTGTAAAAGCTTGTCTTCGCATGGCGATATATTGCTGCGTATCCATTAAGTCAAGAAAACGTGTGGCTTTACCAACGCCAGTGTTGGAATTTATAGTAAATGTGGTTTTACCCTGTTTGCCTCTTTTGGTGGTAATCAGCACAACTCCGTTTGCTCCTCTTGATCCATAAATGGAAGTGGCATCTGCGTCTTTCAAAACTTCAATACTTTCTATGTCAGATGGAACAATACTGTTTAGTGGGCTGGTTTCTCCAGCAGTTGCTGTTGAGGTATTTGAATAACCTACACTTTCGGAAGAAAACGGTACGCCGTCGATAATGTATAATGGTTCATTAGCGTTACCTCGAAGACTATTCTGTCCTCGGATACGAATTGTAAATCCACTGCCAGGAGTTCCGGAGTCCTGAACTATTGAAACTCCGGCCATTCGTCCCTGCATTGTTGCCAGTACATTTGTCACTGGTTGTGATTCAATTTCTTTTGAAGTTATACGGGCAATGCTGCCTGTGCGTTCGCTTTCTTTTACGGAGTAATAACCCGCATTAACTTTGACTTCCTGCAGGGTAGTCGTGTCATACTCAAGTGTAATGTCAATTTTAGAGCGGTTCTTAATTGATATAAGTACTGTTTTAAAACCTAAATAAGAAACTATCAGAGTGTCTTGGGAAGATGCAGAAATGTTGTACTCGCCGTTGTAGTCTGAAATTACAGCCGTTTTTGAATTGCCTTTTACAGCGATGGCTACACCCGGCAAAGGAGAGTTTCCATCAGTGACAGTTCCCTGTATCTGATGCTGTTGGATTAATGGTTTGGAATTCCGTACGCTTGTTTTGGCAAATGAAGGAGGGAAAAAGAGCAGGAAGCCTGTAAAAATAAGGCAATAAACTGCTTTCCCATCCTTGTAAAATGAAAAATAATTCATAATATTGGGATTGGTTAGTTAAATGGTATTTGATTAGCTATGGTCCTCTATACTAGTTTAGTCGCTGTGGTAGAGGGCCATTTTTTTATTATTGAAGCAGATTTTAAGTTTCAATATAAATTTCAAGCGGTTTTATTTCATTAGCATTTAAGTTTAAAGGTTACTGATTGAGAAGACACACCGCTTTGCCATTTTACAGCCAGGTTTAGGCAGTGTGTTTCTCAATTAACTAATTCCTACTTTGTTGATTATTACGAAACTTAATGATGAGCATTTGCTGAGAATGGGAGCAGAGTACTGCCTCTTGGATGGTAAAAAAAAAGAGGCGCGGAACTCAGCTTATCGTTTCAAAGGTACTTGGCATACCTACCCACAAATAAGTGAGCCCACGCCCTTAAGCGTGAGCAATCAACTTATCATCCTGTGGGTTTAAACTGCCAAGTTTTTTGAAACAGGATTCAAAGCGAAATGCTTCAAATATTTTATATGAAGAATCGCAAATTTACACTTCTTATTAGAAGTAATTGAACAAATGTACTAAAAAATTATTATAGTACCCTAAAGGGTATCAATTATTTTGTTTTTTCCAAAGAAATTTAACGTATGAATAAAATTGACTTTATAAAGGAAAGAATAAAATTTGGAAAGCACGTTTTGAAGTTAAGACGTAAAATTAAAAGTGTTGAATATCAGAACCGTCCTATATCTCAACAGGAACTTGCTGATCGGAGTGATTACATAAACAAAAAGACTATAGGACAAATTGAAAGGGGTGAAGTAAATGTTCAATTTGAAACGTTATTAGCTTTAGCCCAAGTCTTAAACATATCTTTAAAAGAACTTTTAGATTATTAAGTTTTGACATAAATGAATGCTAAAATTTTTAAATTGAAAAAAAGATGTCGAGGCATCTTTTTTGTGCTAATTGCGGAATACATTTATATTAACTCTTTACTATTTTTTTTATAAATATTATCAATTAATTTAAACAAAGTATCTTCTTCTTTTCTATCCTTTTCAATATAACTACTTTGATTGTCAACCAGCTCTGAATAATGTTTTGAACTTTTGGATTTTTAAAATTATCTATCCAGTCCTTTGTTGAAGAATTATTACTTTTATATATTGTTCCTTTCCAATCCCAGATACAATCATTTGCAGATTGGATCCCCGAAGTAATCGAACTTTCCAGCTCCTAATAAAATACTATAGGTGTCGTGATTACTTATTGTAACCTACCTTTAAATTCATTAAATTATAAGTCGTTCGTGTAATTTTTATTTCAAATAATTTGCCCCTTAATTCTTGTAGAATACTGTGATACTGTTTATCAAATCAATAAAGTTTTTCACAAGTTAAAGAATAAGTATTTAAATAGCCTGCTAAAGCATTTGCAATTGTTTTGGTTATTTCTGAGAAGATGCCTCGAAACAGAAGTTCGTATATACACGCAATTTGTATAGATTGTGACTATTTTTGTAGTGTATATAAATAAATTATATTCAATGCTCAGAGACAGCGTAAACAAATAGAAATCCCAAATATTACAAAAATAAAAATGTAAATTTGCGACTTAACAAACTATTAAATAATGGCGAAATTACAAGCACAATCAATTGAACCAAACATAGCTCATCTTGCGAATGGTTGGCTTACATCATATAAACTAAATTATAAACTTGAACAAGAATCATTAAATGCTGAAATTGACAAAGCACTGTCTGACTATTTCTCAAAAAATGGGGGCTTAGGTGCAAACAGACCAGATGCCAAAATATTACTTCAAGATAAAAATTTAGACTTTTTTCCTGTTATTATAGAGTACAAAGGTTATAAAGACAAACTTGTAAAACTTGACAATGATGGTCAAGTTGAAAACAGAACAATCAAAAACGAACCAAATTTTAGGAATATTAATTCTTTTGCAGTAAATGGTGCAGTTCATTATGCAAATGCTTTACTTCACCATACCAGTTACACTGATATTATCGCAATCGGAATGACAGGCTACAAAGATGAAGCAGGGGAAATTCAATACGAGATAGGCGTTTATTATGTTTCAAAAAGCAATTTGGGTTCTGGACAAAAAGTTGACGAATATTCAGACTTTTCGTTTTTAGAACAGAAAAATTTTGATGCTTTTATTGAGAAGATAAAAACACTTCAATTATCTCAAGAAGAACTTGATAAATTAAAAGAGCAACGAGAAAGAGAAATTGATCAAACTCTTACAAAACTGAATCAGCATATTTTTGATAACGAAAAAGGAATAAGTGAAAAAGACCGTGTTTATTTAGTTGCTGCTTCAATTATGGCAACCATTGGAATACCTAATAAAGTTGCATTTTTAGATAAATCAGAATTAAGATCATCTACTGAAAAAGGTAATACAGATGGCGATATAATTTTGCGAAAAATTAAAGCTTTTTTAGATGAAAAGAAAATACCTATCGAAAAGAAGAACTTCGTTATTAGAGCATTAGATAATACTCTAACGACAGAAAATATTAATAAGGTTGAAAATGGAGAAAGTCAACTTAAAAGAGTTTTTTCTAAAATCGTGGACGATTTGGGGTACTATTATAAAATTGGATTAACAACTGACTTTACTGGCAAACTATTCAATGAAATGTATGGTTGGTTGGGATTTTCTCAAGACAAATTAAATGATGTAGTACTTACTCCTTCGTATGTTGCTTCACTTTTAGTAAAACTAACCAGAGTAAACAAGGATTCATACGTTTGGGATTTTGCAACAGGTTCAGCAGGTCTATTAGTTGCTGCAATGAATGAAATGCTTAATGATGCGAAAAATAACATTAGATCGCCTGAAGAACTCACGCAGAAAGAAATAAAAATAAAAGCTGAACAACTGCTGGGTTTAGAGTTACTTCCAGACATTTATATGTTAGCCATTTTAAATATGATTTTAATGGGTGATGGAAGTTCCAATATCTTGAATATTGACTCAATTAAAGATTTTGATGGTAAATATGGTTTTGGTAAAACAGACAGCGATTTTCCTGCAGACGCTTTTATTTTAAATCCTCCATATTCTGCTTTGGGTAACGGGATGAATTTTGTTGAAAAAGCATTGGGAATGATGAATAAAGGGTATGGAGCAGTCATTATTCAAAACTCATCCGGTTCAGGTAAAGCTATTGATTTTAACAAAAGAATCTTAGCAAAACATACGCTCTTAGCAAGTATCAGAATGCCTATAGATATTTTTATTGGTAAATCAAGTGTACAAACCAATATTTATGTTTTTAAAGTAAATGAGAAACACCATAAAGATGAGATGGTAAAGTTTATTGACTTTTCTAATGATGGCTATACCCGTAAGAATCGCAAAAAGTCAAGCAATAATTTACAAGATACAGACCAAGCCAAAGAACGCTACGAAGAAGTGGTTAACTTGGTTCGATTTGGGAAAAGCAAACTAAATATTTTTACTGAACATGATTATTACGAGGGAAAAATTGATCCAGCAAATGGTGCTGACTGGAATCAATCTGCACCAATTGACACTAAACCAAGCATAGAAGATTTTAAGAAAACCGTAAGCGAATATTTAACTTGGGAAGTAAGTGATATTTTAAAAAATCAAGGAGAATACTTGGGAAAGTAGAATCCCCACTTAGCAAAAGATTAAACTTAGTTAAGTGGGGTAAATTTAGAGTTGATGTATTATTTAAAATTGAAAATACTCTTAGCTTTAATACCAATGTGTTAGTTCCTGGAAAAAAATTTGATTACGTAACAAGGACATCACAAAATCAAGGAGTATTACAAAAAACAGGTTATGTAAACAGCCAAAATATAAACCTAGCGGGTAATTGGAGTTTAGGGCTTTTGCAAATGGATTTTTTCTATCGCCAAAACCCTTGGTATGCTGGTCAGTTTGTCCGTAAGGTAATTCCTAAAATTGATATTGACCCCTTAACAATTCCATTTTTCACATCAGCATTAAATAAACTGAAGCCAATTTTAATGTCGGTCCTAGTAAGGAATGTCGATAGGACATTTTTGAATTCAGAATTGACCTTACCAATAAAAAAAAACGGAGATATTGATTTTGATTTTATGAATAGCTTTATAGAAGAGCTAGAGAAGGAGCGTATAGAAAAGCTAGAGAATTACTTATTGACTGCAGGCTTGAAAGATTATGAACTTACAGAAGATGAGCAAAAAACCATAGATGAATATGATAATCTTGAGTGGGGTGAGTTTAGACTTGAAGTTCTATTTAAAAAGATACAGACAAAAAAGTTATTTTTCCAAGCGGATGAGCTGCCGAAACATATAATAGGAAAATATACACTTCCGTGTTTAACATCTAGTTTCAAAAATCAAGGACTAAATTATTTTGTTCCTAAAGATGGAGCAACTATTTTAAAGAATGTAATTTCGATTCCTTCGAATAGTGATGTTTATCGAGCTTATTTCCAATCAAATGAATTTACGGTTTTATCAGATGCTTATGCAATTCGCTGGGTATTTAATGACGTTGAACTATCGCCTAATCAGTATTTATTTGCAGTTCAATGTATAAATAAAGTAACAGATTTATCTATATATTCGTATAAAAATAAATTAGGAGGATGGAATATTGTAAAAAATAAATACATTAAATTACCTATCAAAAATGATAAACCTGACTTTGAAATAATGGAGACTCTTACTTCTGCCATTAAAAAACTGATAATAAAAGATGTTGTTTTGTATGTTGACAGAAAAACTAAAGGAAGTAGAAAATTAACAGACAAAAAAGTCACAATGGCATAAGAGCAGTTTACAATATGTCGGGTTTTTACTAAATTTTAAGTTGGTTTTGGTACTTTAAGTCATTATTTAATCGAAAGTTAAGGCTTCTTTAAACCTTTCCGAAGTGTTCTTATAAAAATGATGCGCGAATGTCTTTGACTTCGCGCTTTTTTACATTAAATTCTAGATATTGTACAGCCTCTCGGATATTAAAATTATAGTTTAATAAAGGGAAAAATCATTCTTTGATTCATATAAATCTCTTTTGCGTTTATCCTTATTTCTAGTACAATAGAGAATATTGTCATAGTATTATTTGAAACACAATATCTATATATTTTGTTTATTATCTACTACACAATGCTTAGTGTTAATCAAATGTAATATTTCTCTTTTTAGAATATCTGTTTTTATCATCTAAAGTTTTATTATATTTCTCTATAAACTAAATCAACTTTCATTTAATATTTCTTGCTAGGTGAGGTGTTTTTTTTTAAATTATTTTAATAGAGATTTAAAAATAGGTATTTATACGGGAATCTTTATCTATCAAAAGGATTAATTTGCTGATTAAAAAAACTATTACGGAAAACCGTAAAAGAAAACAAAAGTGGTTTTGTATGTTTGGAATTAAATAGATCAATTCCATAGCGCTTTTGAAAAATAGATGAGTAAAAACATTTTTCAAGAAAAATAGTTATTGGTATTTATAATAAGAAACACAAAAATCAAGATAATGCAAACAGGGAAATCAACAGTAAAAACAATTTTTGACGGGACCCGAATTTTTAACGTTCCAGTTTATCAGCGTTCATATTCCTGGAACAAAGACAACTTGAAAGAATTTCTTACCGACCTTGTTAATCAATATAAAGACAGAAAATATTTCTTAGGTTCTTTCTTATTTCATATCAACGGAACACGTGATGAATTTACAGTAATTGATATAGTTGACGGGCAACAGCGACTAACTACGTTTATAATTTTTATCCAGGCACTTTTAAAAAAATTGGTTGAAAAAAACTCATTATTAGTTTCTCAAAGAACTCAAAGGATTTTTATAAAAGATGAAGATGTTTACAAACTGGAATTATCTAATGAAGATACATCTTTTTTACATAATTATATTTTATCGGATTATCCATTAGACAAAATAAAAATCAATACACCTTCCCAATCATTATTACTTGAATCAAAAATATTTTTCACAGAGGAACTTAACAATTTAGGAATTGAAATTCTAGAAAAAATATATCAAACATCAACAGAAGCAGATGTTTTGCTTTATGTAGTTGATGAAATAAATTCTGCAACTCAAATATTTGAACTTTTAAACGATAGGGGAAAACAACTTACAGACTTAGAAGCAATCAAAAGTTTTTTGATGTATAATATTGGATTAGTATCCAAAAATCCGAATCAATTAATAAAAAATATTCAAAGTAGTTTTGGTGAAATTTATCGTTTGATAGAACAAAATGAACTCAATGAGAAAGATATTATCCGTTATCACACTATAGCTTTTGAAGGTTCGGACGACGATGCCAAGAAATATATCAAAGCAAAAATTTTATATTTAATAAAAACGGAACCTCCTGAATTAGTTATCAAAACCATTACCGATTATGCTATTAAATTAAAAGAAAGTTTTGAAATATTTGTTCAAATTCAACAATTGAAACCTGTTGATCCTGAGTTAAGTAAACTTTTTATGATTGGAAGGATTGCTCCATTTTACCCTATTTTAATGAGAGTAAAAAAAGATGATAAAAGTCTGTTTGACAATCTGCTTAAAAATATCAATAGCTTTACTTTTAGAGCTTCACTTATTGGACTTAGGAGTAATGCAGAAAGCCAAATAAATAATTCACTCAGAAGCAACAATCTTTTAGAAATTTTAAACTTAACAAAAAACATTACTATTGATAATTGGTGGAACATTAATCAAAGAGCAAAAGAAACTCTTACCAGTAAATATATTTATCAATCATTGGGAAATAATATTTTAAAATTTATACTTTTTAGTTATGAAAATAATTTACGACAAAAAAAAGGTTTCCCTTTACTTGGTTATAATGAATATTTTGCAGAGAATGAAAGAGAAAAATTAAGCATCGAACATATTACCGCTCAAAAAGCGAAAGGCCTACAATTTGATACAGACTTTGAAGAGAATTATTTACACAATATTGGTAATTTAGTAATTGACTGTAAAGCATCCAATTCAAGCAAAGGCAGCAGAAATACTGAGGACAAAATGAATGCTTATCAAACAGCACCTATAATGTCTCAAAACGAATTAGACAATATTAACTGCAATTGGCAGGACTTAGTCAGTGTAAAGCTGTATATAAACAATAGAGAAGCAATATTAAAAAATTTTATAAAAGAGCGGTTCGGCTTAGCATAAAAAAAAGAAGAACTAACAAACAAAAAAATAAAAATGACACAAGATGAACTTTATCAAAGCGTAATTGGAAGTTTAGGTTTAAATGAAATCCATCCTTTGCACAAAGCAATAATTGAAGAATGTTGCGAAAGTGCATTAGAAAACAAACAAAATGTAGAAGATATAGAAACTTTAAAATTTGCAGTCCAAGTTTCATTTATTACTTGTCTTTCAGCTTTGAAAGGTACAATATCAGCATCTCTAGAATTTGCAGATAATGTTACTCTCAATTATCGTGGACAAAAATTTAATATACCGAAAAACTCTATCCTTTTAAAATAACAAAATGAAATCTTAAACCTAAAATATGGAAAAAATCAGATTTTATTCAAGTAACATTGGACCCATTAAAGAGAATGAATTAAAAGCATTAAAAAAAGCAATTGACATTTGCCTAGAAAATAAAGAGATTCAAGAAATAACAGCTTTAATTCATACAAAAAACAACACCGGATATTTAGAGCGAATTTTTGAGACATCAAATACTAAACAATTCTTTACAGGAATAAAAATTGACGTGTCAGTTCCAGTAATAAAAACTGAAACAGTAAAAACAATAAATGACAATCGGAATAAAAAACGTGTTTTAATTACATTTGGTTTACGTTCTGAAGAACTGTATTTATATGACGAATTCGAAAGTATTATTGCAATTATTGCTCATCAGTGGAGTGAAGACGGTGTTAAGGAATGGGCCAAAACTTGGGGAGCAATGGATATCTTAACTAATGAAGTTTCCGAAAAGCATAAGCTGCCAAATAAAGTTATTCAAAATGCTTTAAGTGATTTAACTAATTCAATTAATATGTCAACTGGAATATTGCATACATCGGATGAAAATTTATGCAAAACCTATTTAAGAGCATTAAATAAATACGAGTATGAATTAAATCCTACAGAAATTAACAGCTACTTAATTTCAGAATTGAATTGGCAATCCGATGATGCAAAAGATGTGATAAAATTAATCGATAAATTAAATTCGGGTGGGCATTTTGAAGGTGGAGACAAAACAGGACTTCAAAATCATATTAAAAGGTGGAAAGCGAATTAATAAAAAAACATCTAATAGTAATAATAGAAAGCAGGAAAAATTAGTGGAGATTAGTTAAAAAAAATAAACATAAAAACAAATTAATGAAATATGGCTTACGTAATGTATGGAGACGAATACGATCCAGGATTTAGATACGAAGGATTAGCACGATATGCATTTAATTGCAATTCATATGGTGGTCCAAATAATATTGCTCACCAATCTGTTTATAATTCGCTATTCATTCCTGAAACAAATAAAGAGGGTAAACTTGTTCTTATACAAATTATAGACGCTGTAATAGCAAAGACAGAAGAGAAAGAAAAAATTGAGGAATTAATTGAAATAAAAAAATCCATCACTGAAGGAATGGTACAAAGGATAGCTATTGATTTAATTGACTATATTATTAAAATAATACAAGAGTAATTATGAAGGTGGAAATTTGCACAGTTGATATAAGTATACATGGGTTAGATGATCAATATACATTTTATGATGATGGAACTGTTATTCATATTTATGACCGAAATAATTATAAACTTGATGTCAAGGAAGATATAACGATTCAAGATATTTCTGAAATAAGAAAAGATCGAATTTTGGAAGCATGTAAACCTCAATATCAATCTCAAATTCAAGAATTGTTTCTTCAATTTAAGTAGTTTAGTATTTCGAAACTTTAGAATTTATTTAAAACAGTATTATGCATCAAAAGGAACAAATTATTGAATTGATAAAAAATCATAAAGAAAATTTAGAATCAAAAGATAGAGATGATGTTTACGAATCTTCCACAACGATATTTTCATTGTGTCAAAGATTTTATAAAAATGAATCTGCATTTCAAAAAGAGATTGAAATGATAAGAAGTCAATTAGGAGTATTGCTCATAACGCAATCAGATGACTATCCCGTTTTTACTTTAAAAACAATAAAGGATCTATATAGAAGACTTTTGAATAGTATGATTTCTGAAATAGAAAATTTAGGACTACCTTCCAAAAATGACATAAAAATTGATAGATCAGTTAATGTTAATGTTAATCAAAACCAGAGCCAGTATCAAAAAGTTGAATTATCATTTTTAATTGATATCCTTAAAGATGAATTAAATGGTAGACAACTTAAGGAGCTTAAAGAAATAGTCGAAAATGAATCTGAGCCGGAGGTAATTAAAGAAAAAGTGAATTCAAAACTAGTTGAATTTGGTATAAATGTAACAGCAGGAATTCTTTCAAGTCTATTATCTAACCCTACAATTTGGGGTATGATAAACTAAACTGATAGAAGAAAGATCATTAATTTTAGCTAGATTAAGTTGTGTAATTTTTGTGATATTTAATATCTTAAATAAGATTGTAAAATCATACGCCGATGACAAAATTTCAATTACAAAGTAATATGCAATACTATAAACCTAAATGAGACACAAGATTCTAATATACCCTGATAAAAATTTAAGATTTTTATTTCTGGATTTAATACCAAAACTTAATACCCAATACCAATTCAATTTTGAACTTTTAGATGAATTAGAAGTATTGGAGAATATAGTCACAAAAGATAAAATAGATTTCAATGAAGAAAAAGAAATAATATCCAAATTCAAATCAGAAAAAGAATTGCATGAAAATGATTTAGTATTAATATTTACATATAATAAACTGTCTGACTCAAAATATGGTGTTTCAAACCTTTTTTTAGCAGGCAGAGGTATAAGTGAAGAAAATAGATGTACTGCAATTGCATCACTTCATAATATTAATTGGCAACTATTTTCAAATGAATATAATTATGAAATTCAAAAACATTCTTTATTACATTTATTAATATGTGCTTTAATACCAACCTACTGCGAAATAAATCCGCATTTTGAGACTTTGGGATGTTTGTTAGACATAGATATTGAGTTGTCAGATTTTAAAGAAAAAATTAGTAAAGGATATTTTCTTTGTAATGAAAATGAATGTTTTGACAAAGTATCAAATAGTAAACATGGTAGTTCAATCCTTCAATTATGTCATACGTTCAAGTATAATACAATATCAAAAGATTATGTAAATATTCCACTTAATGACATACGATCAGAAATAATAAGAGCAAAAATTGAAAACCAAGAGTATTTTCAAAAGTTAATTTTAAAAGTTTACGAGTATGCTGTGAAAAAACCTATTGAGGATTGGGGATTTTATAATTTTCTTTGGCAAGGAATTAATCCTGTAGTAGAAAAACAGGCGCAAATTGCATTAAATGCTTTATTCAAAATTATTTTGGAGATTAGAGCAATTAATATAGGAAAAGAAAACGAAACAGCTTGCGGCTTTGTAGATTTTTTAGTTACACATAATTTTCAGGATAAGCTTTTCAAAGTTGGAATAGAGGTAAAAAATGCTCACAATCAAAATATAGAAAGTAGTTATGTGCAATTAAAACAATATCTTAAGTCTGAAACAACTAATCATGGTATATTAATCATATTATGGTATAAGAATAAAGATTTTAAAGAACCTCAAAAATTTGAAACAAAAGAAATGCTTTATGATTATTTGCAATCAATTGATAAGGACGGATATGAAATAGAAACGTTGATTATTGATTGTACTAAAAGAATTTCTCCTTCAAAAATGAAATAAAAATAACTCAAATCTAGGAGAATAAAGGGTGTTTGATTAAGCCTATAAATTATCACTACATAATAAATATTTAGATTAATAATTAAGTAATTAAGGGATTTACAAAAAACTATCATAATATGTATATTTTAGGAAAAAGGGCGGACTTGTTAATTGATGAAGATATTCTCCGATTAATTGAAAATCAAGTTCAAGAAAGCAAAACCTTAGATTATAAAAAAGAAATCCATTTAGGGAAAGATCAAGAAAAAAAAGAATTTTTATTTGACATTACAGCAATGTATAACACAGAAGGTGGCTGTATAATCTTTGGTATTGAAGAGTTAAAGGATGCAAAATTACAAAACACTGGAAAGCCTGCCGGTATTGTTGATTTAAATATTGAAAATTTAGATAAATTAGTTTTGCTTATTGAGGACTTAATTAGGACCTCTACAGAACCTGGTATTTCTTCAATTATAGTTAAGCCTATTTCTGTACAAAATAAAACCATTTTAGTTCTAGGTATACCTAAAACCTACGGCTTGCCAAGTATGATAACTTTTAATCAGACAAATAAATTTTATAAACGCCGAAATAGTGGAAAATATCCTGTTGATGTCTATGAATTAAATCAAATGTTTATGCAAAATCAAGTTTTATTAGAAAAAATAATTTCATTCAGAAAGAATCGTATTGAAAATGTTATTTCTCAAAAGTTCTTACCAAATATTGAAACATCATCATCTGTATTTCTTCATGTAGTCCCTGCAAATTACTTTGATAATAATATTATAGATTTTTCTCACGTGGCAAAGAACCTAATTTCAAAATTGAAACCAATGGCTACTGGTGGTTGGGATAAAATGTATAATATAGAAGGATTTGCGACGTTTAGTAAATCCATAGATTCCAAAACTATTAGTAGTTATAGTCAGATTTTCAGAAGTGGAATTTTTGAGTCATATTCATCTGAATTTTTTTGGACGTCTGATGATGGTACTTCAATAATAGATCCTAGTTCATTATCTCAGGAAATAATTCCAACAGCGAAAAATGCTTTGGAAGTACTAAATGATTTACAGATTCAACCTCCATTTTATATTTCTTTTAGCTTACATAATGTACTAGGAAAATCTATACATAATCATAGATCATACATTAAAAATAAATTTCGTAATGATGAAATTATTTTGCCCTTTTTACTTATAGAAAACTATCAGAGCGATATAGAATCTATTTTAAAGTCTAATTTTGATATTTTTTATCAATCACTTGGTTATGCGAGTAGTCCAAATTCATAAATTTGCGGTAACAATAAAAATTGCAAGGCTATAAATTTCACTTATGATTTATGGTAATAGTTAGTAAATAGAGAATTCAAAATTTAAAAATAAAAGATTTTTGATAAAAAAAGCTGTCCTTTAAAGACAGCTCTTAGTAAGTAAAGTAAGAAAAATTATTTTTTAGACTCTTCAACAGAAACCTTTCTAAACTCTTTTAATAGTTTCTCGATCTCCAAAGTAGATTTGCGTGCTCTTGGTCCTGCGGCTTTAATACCTTTTTCAATTAAGGATTCAGACTCTGTCTTAAATGTTTCGATTTCGGCGTTTATTTTTGCTACTAAATCTTTCATGTTACAATTTTTTAGATTAAGCTAGCAAAAATAAAAGATTAGTTTATATGGACAAATTGTTTTTCTTGTTTTTTAATTTGAAATTAGTGAAAATATAGAATTGGTGAAGGTTTAGAGCCTATGGTTCGAATCCTTCTGCCATACCATTTTTTAAAGACACATTCCCCAAGGTCAAATCCGGAACTTTTACAATCTTCTGCTCAATAGTTTTTCCTCCAGCATCCGTAACAGTAGCAGAGCCCACGATGGGATTATTATTAGCTGCTATTAAATCGTTGGAAATAAGAAGCGGAACTCCTGCGTCAAAAACGAAACGTTTAGGTTGTTTATTAATTAGAACTGTTACAATTATTTTTCCACGAGTATATTCAAAAGGAATTGTATCGCAAAAATCATGAACTGTTATTTCGCTTTTATTTATGTTTTGAGTAAATCTCATTAAAGGGGATAATAAAAAAAAAAAGTAAATAGAATTTCATTATTACTAATCTGTTTTTAATGTGATATTGTATAAATATACATAATAAAAACAGATCCATACAAAATCTAATTTTTTGTATTTTAGAGTTAAAAATACAGTACGATGCATCGTTTTTATTGAATTAATATGTTTCGGCGCTGATAGATTATAATGAATGTAATAGTAAGATTTTAGAAGACATAAAAAATGGGAGATACAGTTTCCTTTTAATGATCAGCTAGAATTTCTTTCTAATTAAAAAAACTTATTTTATTCAGAAATTAAGTCTGTCTCTAATAAAGTTTAAAAATGATTGGCTTTCAGAAAGAAATATGTTGTTTTGTGAAATAAAATAATTACTTTGTTCCATATTTGTACCATTGTATTGTAATGTATTGGTAATCAGTTATCGTTATTTTTGAAGAAGTAAAATAAGCAGAGAACTCCCGATTTATCGGAATGTGAATCGCTTATCCCGATTTTTATCGGGATCTTTTGAAGATTATAAATAATGAAAAACCGGGTCAGAAGTGATCCGGTTTTTTTATGTCTTGTCGTTGCGTAGTAAACCCTACAGGTCTCTAAAACCTGTAGGGTTTAATTTTAAAAAGCAGTAAAAGTATTATGAATAAAAGAATAAGCTTTATAGAATCTTTCCCATCAAAATGATAATTGTCATTTACTGTTCGAATTCTTTTTTGTAATATTACTATGTAAATATTTTTGCATGAGAAAGATCAAATACAAGAAGGGACGTAAGCTTCAACATATCACTTTAGAGTATACAGGAACACAAAAAGAGCATGAAACCGAAATGCAGCTTTTTGTGTATGATAACGAAGATGTGATTGAATATGAGAAGTTTACCGTTTTGGCATTGAATACGTGTATTGATTATACCAAAAATAACTGGCTTAATATTCACGGATTAAATGACATTAATTTACTCAAAACAATTGGGGCGCATTTTAAGCTCGACGATTTTTTATTAGCAGATATTTTAAATACCACCAAAAGAACCAAGCTTGAGGAACAAAAAGATGTTTTGTTTTTTAATATAAAATCGCTTTTACCATCTGAATATTCAGATAATATAAGTGTCGAGCAAATAAGTTTTATTTTAAAAGACGGAATTTTGATTTCGTTTCAGGAAAAACGAAGCGATTTTTTTACCCATATCAGGGAACGTCTTCGTACTCATGCAGGCATTGTAAGAACTAAAAAGGTCGATTATTTACTCTATTTGTTATTAGATGCTGTAATGGAGAATTTTTACATTACAATCGAAGATGAAGAGGATAAGATAGAAGAATTAATCAATCTGACTAAAAAAGGTGCTGATCCTATTATTCTGGAAAAGATTGAAAATCATCGTGATAATTTTAATTTTTTAAAACGTTCTATTATTCCGCTTAGAGATTCTTTGTATTATCTAAAAACAATTAAAGACGATGATACATATAACGGAATCGAAAAAGAAACTTTTAGCTTTTTCATCCGATTGCATCAAAAAAGCTTAGAACTTTTAGAGCAGATTGAATCGGATATGAGTTCTTTAGAAAGTGCATCCAATTTTTATTTTTCGGAACAAAGCCGAAAAATGAATGAAATAATGAAGACGCTTACGATTATTTCGGCCATATTTATTCCGCTTACTTTTATTGTTGGGGTGTACGGAATGAATTTTGAAAATATGCCAGAACTTCGATATAAATATGGGTATCACAGCGTGATGATTGCAATGTTTTTTCTTGTAATTGCCTTGATTATCTATTTCAAAAAAAGACGCTGGTTTTAGCGTTTATTATATATAATTAAAAATTTGTTAAGTTTCAAAATATGAATTATGAGTAAAGCAGTATATGTAGCCACAAGCGACCACAATAGTGGAAAGTCGATTATTACGCTCGGTTTGATGAGTATTTTAATTGGAAAAACGGCAAAAGTGGGTTATTTTAGGCCAATTGTGGAGGATTTTGTAGATGGAGAACTGGACAATCATATCGAAACAGTTTTGTCTTATTTTAATCTTGATATTAAGTTTGAAGATGCTTATGCAATAACCAAGAGCAAACTGATTAAGAAGAAAAACAAAGGAAAAATAGGTGAAGTGCTGGATTTGATTATTGAAAAATATAAAAAACTGGAAGAGCGCTTTGATTTTGTTTTGGTAGAAGGAACAAGCTTTACAGGTGAAGGAACTTCAATAGAATTAGATTTGAATGTCCTAATCGCAAAAAACCTGGGAATTCCAACAATTATTATTGGTTCAGGAGTAGGAAAGACATTAGAGGAATTAGTAGATAGCCTTTATTTGGTTTATGATTCTTTTAAAGTAAAAGAGGTTGAGGTTTTATCAGTAATTGCAAATAAAGTTCAGTTCGAAAATATAGAACTGGTTACACAAGGATTGCAGAAAAGCTTACCAGAGAATGTTTTAATCAATGCAATTCCGTTGATTTCAAGTTTGAATAATCCAACAATGCAGGAAATTGTCAATCAGTTAGATGCAAAAGTACTGTTTGGCAGTGCTTACCTGAATAATGAAATTGGACATTTTAGCGTTGGTGCCATGCAATTGCATAATTATCTGGTTCATTTACATGATAATGCCCTGGTAATTACACCGGGAGACCGTTCTGATATTATTTTGGGTGCTTTACAAGCGAATGAATCGGCTAATTATCCAACAATTTCGGGAATTATTCTAACAGGAAATATTGTTCCGGAAGAAAGTATCTTAAAACTTATAGAAGGACTTTCTGCGATCGTACCAATTATTGCAGTTGATGGTGGAACGTATAATATTACCAATAAAATAGGTGCTATTAAATCAGAGATTTACGCCAATAATACCCATAAAATTGAAACCTCAATCAGTACATTCGAAAAGTTTGTTGCCATGGATGATTTATCCGAAAGATTAATCACTTTTGAAGCAGAAGGTATGACTCCAAAGATGTTTCAATATAACATGGTCAAAAGAGCCAAACAACACCGTAAACATATTGTTTTACCGGAAGGAAGCGATGAACGAATTATTATTGCAACATCAAGATTGTTAGCAATGGATGTGGTCGATATTTCGATTATTGGTGATAAAAAACAAATTGAAAACAAAGTATCCGAATTAGGGATCGCATTTGATTTTTCTAAAGTAAATATCATCAACCCAAAAGAATCTGAACTTTATGAGGATTATGCCAATACGTATTATGAGCTTAGAAAAGCGAAGAATGTAAGTATTACAATGGCAAGGGATTTGATGGAAGATGTATCCTATTTTGGTACTATGATGGTGTATAAAGGACATGCCGATGGTATGGTTTCCGGAGCAGCACATACAACACAACATACAATTTTACCGGCTTTGCAATTCATTAAAACAAAACCAAATTCTTCAGTAGTTTCATCTGTATTTTTTATGTGCTTAGAAGATAGAGTTTCTGTTTTTGGAGATTGTGCAATTAATCCAAATCCAACAGCAGAACAATTGGCAGAAATTGCTATTTCATCTGCTGAATCAAGTTCAGCATTTGGAATAGAACCTAAAATAGCAATGCTTTCATACTCATCAGGAGCATCAGGAAAAGGAGACGAAGTAGACAAAGTGCGAACTGCAACTGAAATTGTAAAACAAAGAAGGCCAGACTTGAAAATCGAAGGTCCAATTCAGTATGATGCGGCGGTAGATCGTGCCGTAGGAAAAAGCAAAATGCCGGATTCTGAAGTAGCAGGTCAGGCGAGCGTACTTATTTTTCCTGATTTAAATACAGGAAACAATACCTATAAAGCAGTGCAAAGAGAAACCGGAGCCCTGGCTATTGGGCCAATGTTACAAGGTTTAAACAAGCCGGTAAACGACTTAAGCCGTGGCTGCACTGTAGACGATATTATAAATACGGTAGTTATTACAGCGATTCAGGCGCAGGGATTATAATCAATTAAAAAATAGAAATTAAAAATCAGAAAAACTCTGGAGTTTCGTCACAAAAAAAACTTAGTGACTTAGCACCTTTGTGGCAAAATACTCGAAAATGAAAATATTAATTATCAATTCAGGAAGTTCATCAATTAAATACCAATTAATGGTTATGCCAACAAACGAAGTAATTTGTACGGGTATGATCGATAGAATTGGACTGGAAACTTCAAATGTAACATTCAAAACTTCATCAGATTCATTAGAAGAATTACTTCCAATTCCTAACCATAAAGTAGGTTTGCAAAAAGTAGCCAATATGCTTTTAGATCCTAAAAAAGGAGTGATAAAATCTACTTCAGAAATTGGTGCTGTTGGACATCGTGTGGTGCATGGAGGAAGTTATTTTTCAGACACTACAATTATTACAGAAGAGGTTAAAGAAAAAATAAAAGAGCTTTCAGAGTTAGCTCCTTTGCATAATCCGGCGCACTTAGTTGGAATAAATGTAGCGGAAGAAATTTTTGCAACAGCAAAACAAGTAGCTGTTTTTGATACTGCTTTTCACCAGACTATTCCTGTTGAAGCGCATAAATATGCTATTCCTAATTATCTTTTGACAGAGAATAAGGTTAGGGTTTACGGTTTTCATGGAACAAGTCATAAATATGTTTCTGAAAAAGCAATTGAATATCTGGATAAAAGCTCTAAAATAATTACCATTCACTTAGGAAATGGCTGTAGTATGACGGCGATCAAAGATGGTAAAAGTATTGACCATACTATGGGGTTTTCGCCTGCAAATGGTTTGATAATGGGAACCCGTGCAGGAGATATCGATCAGTCGGTAATTTTTTATATGATAAAAAATCTTGGGTATTCGCCTGACGATGTAAATTCGATTTTATTAAAACAAAGCGGAATGCTGGGGCTTACCGGTTACAGCGATTTGCGTGACATTCAGTCAGAAGCAGCAAATGGAAATAATGATTGTCAGCTTGCTTTATTAATGAATGCTTATCGCATTAAAAAATTTATTGGTTCCTATACAGCAGCTTTAAATGGATTGGATGCTATAGTATTTACAGCCGGGATTGGCGAAAATTCAGCACATATGCGTCAATTAGTGTGTACAGATATGGATTATTTTGGAATTGAAATAGATGAGGAAAAAAATCAAATCCGTTCTAAGGAAACTAGAGAAATTAATACATCAAATTCAAGAACAAAAATTTTAGTTATACCAACTGATGAGGAATATGAAATTGCAAATCAGGTATATCATTTGCTGCAGAATTAATTAATTTGCATTCTTATAAAAGCTTCTCAGTCGGGAAGCTTTTTTTATACTTTAAATATTTGTCAGTATCTTTGAATATAAATCCGAACATTTTGAAATCGATACTTCTAAAACTGTTTTTCTTGTTTATCATTGCTTCACCAATACAAGCACAAGAATTACTTCCTTTCGTAGAAAACTATAATAAATCAAATTATCAGGGAGACAATCAAATCTGGAATGTCGCTCAGGGAAAAGACAATGCCATGTATTTTGCTAATAATCACTATTTATTGCGATACGATGGCGTGATGTGGGAAAAATATACTTTGCCTAATAAAACTATCATCCGCTCGATTATGATCGAAGGGGATAAAATATATTCCGGTTCTTATAAAGAATTTGGGTATTGGTATAGAAAAGATGGCAAAATGCATTATGTGTCGATTACCAAAAATTTACGCCTGTTTGATGAAAAAGATAATGAAGAGATCTGGAAAATTTTTAGATTTAACGGATCTATTTATTTTCAATCCTTTAATGATGTCTTTATTTATGACGGAAAACACATTCAGAAAATTAAATTTCCTTTTTTAATTTCCTATTGCTTTGTAGTCGATAATGATGTTTATGTGGCCTCAGTAGAAAAAGGTCTTTTTAAAATGAATGGTTCAGAAATTACCAATCCTAAAGGCTGGAATGTATTAAAAAAGACAGTGGTTCATGCCATCGAAAAATACCAAAACAAAACTTATATTTTTACGCAGAAAAAAGGAATTTTTATAGTAGAAAAAGACGGTTTAAAACCGTGGAATAATCCTTTAAACGAAACTTTAAAAGCAGCCACCATAAATGTAGCTAAATTTATTAAAGGAAATAAATTGGTTATAGGAACAGGAAACAGAGGGCTTTTTATTTATGATTTTCCAACGAATACCTATAAAAATATCGATCGGAATAATGTCTTAATGAATAATTCTATTTTAAGCATTGGCTTTGATAAAGAAAATGATTTATGGCTTGGCTTAGATAACGGAATTGCACATGTAGAGGTAAATTCTCCAATCTCATTTTTTTATGATAATTCAGGTCTTTTAGGTTCTGTTTATTCTGTAGCAACAATTAATAAAGGATATTTGATCGCCTCTAATCATGGAATTTTTGAATTTGATTCAGGTAAATTTCATATGATGCCCAATACACAGGGACAAGCCTGGAACATTACCAAAATTGATGATAAATATATTATTGGCCATAACGATGGTACATTTTGCTATAATAATGGGGCATTAATAAAAACCAATAATGTTAGCGGTGGCTGGAATTTATCAAAAAGTATTATTAGCAACACCTATTTTCAGTCAACCTACAGTGGGGTTTTAGTCTATGATGACATTTCAAAATTAACTGAAGCCAAGAAGATCGAAGATCTTTCGAAACCCATAAAATATGTTGCCCAAAACAAAAAGAACGAAATCTGGGCTGCAGATAATTATAGGGGATTATACCGCGTTTTGTATGATGATAATTATAAGACCAAAAAAGTCGAAAACATTACTCAGCAAAGTAAAATAAATAATGATTTTGGAGTAAAGATTTTTGAATTTAGAAATGAAATTCTTTTTCTAATTAATAACTCATGGTATACTTACAATTCGATAACCAATAAATTGGAAGAAAATGAATTGTTTAATATCAATTTCAAAGATATAACTGATGTTGTTGCGATTGATGAAGATCATTTTATGGTACTTCAAAATGGAATTTTATATCATATCCAGGCGTCAGGAAATAAATTTGTCTGGAATATTATTCAGGAGAAATATTATAAAGGAAAATTGATAAATGATAATCTTAGAATTTTCAAAACTAACAATCATTACCTGCTGAATTTGGATGACGGATTTATTTCTCTTCAGTTAAAATATGAAAACAGACAGAATTCAGACGTCAAAATTGAAGCATTCAATGAGACAAACCTTGTTTCTAATGAATCTACGATTAAATACAATACTGAACTTAAAATAAATGTAATATCAGGTATTTACGGTGCAAGTAAACCTAATTTATTTTACAAGCTCAACAATAATAAAGATTTTATTCAAATCTCTGATGGATTAATTGTATTGAATAATCTAAGTAGTGGCAATCATTCTATGATAATTTATAAGCATAATGGTGCCAGTTACGAAAAAGTGTCAGATTTTGAATTTTATGTAGCGAAGCCCTGGTATTTTTCGATATGGATGGTGAGCTTATATATACTCATCATAGGGGCTGTATTATTTTTCTATTACAAATGGAACAAACTTCGCTATATGCAGAAATTAAAACTGCAGGCAGAAGAATTAAAACATCAAAGAGAAATTCTTGAGATGGAATTGAAGGCAGAAAATGAAATTAATATTCAGGAATACGAAAAACATATTCTGGAACTCGAATTGCAGACAAAATCATCAGAGGTTGCCGGGAAATCTTTATCGATTGCAAAGCAAAGCGAAATGATTGACAATATCCAAAGTATTCTGGATTCAGAAAAGGATTTTAATAAACTTAAGAGCGAAATCAGAAAAGCAATTAAAATAAACGAGGTAAACAAACACGAGTGGGAGATTTTTGAAACAAATCTAAATCAAATTCACAATGAGTTTATCATAAACCTTTCTAAAAAGTTTCCAAATCTTACCCCAAAAGATATAAAATTATGTGTTTATCTTAAAATGAATCTGTCTTCTAAAGAGATTGCACCTATGATGAATATCTCATTTAGAGGGGTAGAACTACACCGATATCGCTTAAGAAAAAAATTAAATCTCTCTCAGGAAGAAAATCTCTCAAAATTTTTATTAAGTCTGTAAGATTCGTATTTAAATTTTAAAGATTTTATATTTTTCCCCATCATTTTTTATATTATTCCAATACATCATTGCTACATCATAACGTTATGTTAACGAAAATATTTTAACATTTAAAATACTGATAATCATTAGTATATAATAATGTTTTAACATAATGATGTAGCTATGTAGTAGTGGTATTTGATGTACTACAACGTTGTAATTGTGTAATTTGGCTCTACTAACTTAAACGATTACGAACTGTATGAAAAATTTTATTTTTAGCTTTTTAGCGCTCTTGCTTCTTCCAGCATATATGTCTGGACAAGCAATTAAAGGAAAAGTAGTAGACAGTAATGGAATGGGAATTCCAGGGGCAATTATAGCCTCCTCTGATGCCAGAGCAACTACTGATGCAGATTTTGACGGAAACTTTACAATCAATGCAAAACCTGGGGATATTTTAAAAGTCTCTATGTTAGGTTTTGAAGCAGTTTCTGTGCCGGCTACTGCCGCACCCATGACAATTACTTTAAAAGATGCTGAGGACACAGCCCTAAAAGAAGTTGTCGTAATTGGTTATGGAACCAGAAAGAAAATTGACAATACTTCAGCAGTAAGCTCAATTAAATCTGAAGAAATTACCAAAATGAAAGTAATGAATGCTTCTCAGGCTATCCAGGGTAAGGCTGCAGGAGTTCAGGTAGCTACTTCGGATGCACCAGGAAGTACACCTTCAATTGTTATTAGAGGAGTTGGTACAGCACTGGGAGGTAGAAACCCTCTCTATGTGGTTGACGGTATGCCGGCTGATAACATTAATAATATCAATACAAATGATATTACGTCCTATGAGGTTTTAAAAGATGCTTCTGCTTTGGCTATTTATGGTACCAGAGGAGCAAATGGTGTAATCATGATTACTACCAAAGCAGGAAAAGGAAAGCTTACTGTTGATATTGATAGCTTTACAGGTTTTAGAACACCTTTGAAAAAGGTGAAAATGGCAAATGCTGACCAATACATTCAGTATAATAATGCGGCTTTCAGTGCTCAGTATCCAGCAGGAAGATTTTCTCAAAATCAGCCTTACAATACCAATTGGATGGATGAGATAACCAGAACGGGAACATATTCTCAAAATAACATTTCTCTTTCAGGTTCTTCAGAAAATATTAAGTACTTTTTTAGTATCGGTAATTATGAAGAAAAAGGTATTCTAAACGGTACAGATTATGGTCGTACTACTTTTAGAAGTAACAATGAATATAAAATTTCTGATAAAATTAAAGTAAGTCAAAATTTTAGTGTTTCTTCTATAAAAAATACACCAAAACCTCTAAGTGCATTTACAACAGCTTATAGACAATCACCTTTAGTTCCAGTACGCTATGCTGATGGAAAATATGGTGTACCGTTTATTCTAAATGGAGTAGCAGCAGAAACTGGAGATTCATTTAATTCAGTTGGGAATCCAGTAGCTACTTTAGATTTTAATAATGAACAACAAAAAACAGTTGTTATGCAAGGTGGATTAAAATTAGATTTTGATATCACTAAAACATTAAAATTTACATCACAATTTAATGGTGAGTATTTTACATATAAACAGTATAATTATGTTGATAATTTAGGTCTTTGGTCGGCTGCAGATCCAACAAGAGTAGTTGCAGATTATGATAAAAGTTCTAATAAAAATACTTTAACAAGAAACACAGATGATTATTTCAACTGGAATTTATCGAACTATTTAACTTACAATAAAGTTTTTGCACAAATTCACGATGTTGAAATTACAGCGGGTGTTGAGGCTAACGTGAGAGGAACCAGAAGTAAAACAACTGCAGATATTAAAAACGTAAATCCAAATAGTAACTTTTGGGCATTAGATGGTTATGCATATGCAGAAAATGGTGGAGTAACTAGTTATAAAGCTATTGATGAAAATGAGGAAAGATTAGCTTCTTATTTTGGACGTTTTCAATATAAGCTAATGGATAGATATTTAGTTACAGGAACAGTTAGACGTGATGGTTCTTCTAACTATAGTGGAGATTACCGTTGGGGAACATTCCCATCTGTTGGTTTAGGATGGATTGTTACTAAAGAAAGCTTTTTATCTGATGTAAAAGGATTAAATCTTTTAAAGTTAAGAGGTTCTTGGGGAAAATTAGGAAATCAAAAAGTGCCACTTAATAGAGCATACTTGACTTCTGGATTAAATTACAATGGTGGGGTTGGTCAAAGTATTATTTCACAAATTGATCCTAATTTAACTTGGGAAATTGTAGAGGAGACTTCTGCAGGTTTTGATGTTGAGTTATTAGACAACAGATTAAAAGGATCTTTTGACTGGTATAATAAAAATACTACTAATGCAATCCTGAATTCTAAGCCATATTCAACTTCTGGAATTACAGCTGTATCGCCTACACATGTTGGTGAAGTTTCTAATAAAGGTTATGAAATTTCATTACGTTGGGATGACAAAATTAATGATAATTTGAGTTATTGGGTAGGAGGTAATTTCTCTCATAATAAAAATGAGCTTACAAGTCTTAAAGATGTACAATTAGCTACTATTAATGGTGGTTCATTAGGAAATGGTGAAACTACGAAAATACTTGATAACACATCTGTAGGACAGCCTCTTGGTAGTTTTTATATGTATGAATATGCTGGTACAGTAAACGGACAGATGGTGTATTTCAACGCTGACGGTGATGCAGTTCCTCAGGGAGATTTAGATAAAACCCGTGATAGAAAATACGTAGGATCAGTCTTGCCAACTGGTAATTATGGAGTTACTCTTGGAGTAACCTATAAGAATATTGATTTCTCTGTTGATGGTTACGGTACTAGCGGTGCAAAAGTTTATAACGGTAAAAAAGCACAACGTTTTTATGGAGAAAATGTAGAAGCTTCACTTGCAAATGATTTCTATTCACCAGCTAACCCAACAGCATCAAATCCTGCGCCATTTAATCTGGTTCCTGTTGCATCAACTTATTATTTAGAGTCAGCAGATTTCTTTAGAATTAACAACATCTCTTTAGGTTATAAATTACCAATTAAAGAGAATAGTTTTTTAAGTTATTGCAGAATTTATGTAAATGCAATGAACCCATTTATCACTCAGAAATTTTCAGGATTTTCTCCTGAGGTATTAGGGGATGGAGAATTGGTTTCAGGAACTCAAGGAGTTGAGTTAGATGCTTACCCAGCATTAAAAACATTTGTTATTGGGGCTAATTTAAAATTTTAATATTATGAAAAAATTATATATATCATTTTTTGTACTTTCAGCATTATGCATGTCTGGATGTTCAAATGAGTTTTTAGATGTAGATCAAACAAAGAATGTGCCCGCAGAACCAAACCAAGTTAATAGTGATGAGGGGGCAACAACATTGGTTGACGGAATTTACAATACATTTTTAGCATGGGATATGTCATCTTTTGCCTGGAATGCTGTAACAAGTATAATTACAGATGATGCTGATAAAGGTTCAGACCCTGGAGATACAGGTGTTGATAAAGCTGTAATTGATGCTTTAGAATATAATGCTTCAACACCTTCATTTCAAAGTATTTGGGATTATAACTATGCTGGTATCAACAGAGCTAACCAAGCATTAGATATGTTGCCAAAATTAGATCAGGTAACACCTGCTTTAAAAACAAGATTAACAGGAGAAGCTAAGTTTTTAAGAGCTTTTATGTATTTTACTTTGGTAAAAGGATATGGTGGAGTTCCTATTGTAGACCATATATCTCCTGTTCCAATATCTCAGGCAGATAAAGAAATGCAATTAACGCGTAGATCAGTTGCTGATGTATATGCTTTTATTGAAAAAGACTTAAATGATGCAATTGAGGCATTACCTCTAAAATCTGCTTATTCAGGTTCTGATGTAGCGAGAGTTTCTAAAGGATCAGCATATGCTTTATTAGCTAAAGTTAGTTTATACCAGAAAAAATGGCAAAACGTAGTTGATAATTGTAATAAAGTAACAGGTTATTCTCTAGTTTCAGATTATTCTTTACAGTATAAAAAAGAAGGTGAGTTTGGTTCTGAGTCTATTTTTGAAATCAACGGAATTGGCTCACCAACTGCTCCAGGATTCGGAATTGGAAATTACACCGTTTCTCAAGCACCTCGTGGTGCAGGAGGATGGGGTTGGGGTTTCAATACACCAACTCAAGGTTTGGCAGATGCATACGAAGCTGGTGATGTGAGAAAAAATGCTACTATTATTTTTAGAGGTACAACTTTATATGATGGAAGAGTAGTGGCATCAACAGTTAGTAATCCTATGTACAATTATAAAGCATATTCTTCAGCTTTTTATAATTTGGAATTTACAGATACAAACCTAAGATATTTACGTTATGCAGAAGTTTTATTAATGAAAGCAGAAGCATTAAATGAATTAGGACAAACAGATGACGCTATCCCGTTATTAAATGCAGTTAGACTTAGAGCAAATCTTGGCGGTACTCCTGCAGTATCTCAAACCGATGTAAGAAAAGCAATTTGGAAAGAAAGAAGAGTAGAAATGGCTTTTGAGCATGACAGATGGTTTGATCTTGTGAGAACAGGTCAGGCTCCAGCAGCGATGGCGGCAGACGGAAAAACTTTTATTGTTGGAAAACATGAGTTATGGCCAATACCAACTTCATTCTTAAGAGAAGCAGGTGGACTTTCTCAACAAAACCCTGGAGGTTATTAATTAAAATTTTCAAAATCACTCCTTTCTCATGAAAGGAGTGATTTTTATTAATTGTTTTTAAATTTTTTATAATGGTTAGAATTTCAGTTTTATTATTAGTTTTTAGTCTTTTTGGTTGCGGATCCAATGCTGATAAATCAAAAGAAAATGAAGGAGAAAATGTGACAACTGTAAAATTAACAGATGAGGAACTTTTAGCAACTGTTCAAAAACAAACCTTTAAATATTTTTGGGATTATGCTGAACCCAATTCCGGATTAGCAAGAGAGCGTTATCATCCTGACGGAGTTTATCCTGAAAATGACGCTAATATCGTAACAACAGGTGGTTCAGGATTTGGATTAATGGCTTTGGTTTCTGGTATGTCTCAAGGATATATTACAAAAGAGCAAGGTGTTGAAAGATTAAATAAAATTGCGGACTTTTTAGGCAAAGCAGATCGTTTTCACGGAGCTTGGTCGCACTGGATAGACGGAAATACCGGAAAAGTAAAACCTTTTGGAACCAAGGATAATGGTGGAGATTTAGTCGAAACTTCATTTTTGGTTGCAGGGATGATTACTGTTCGCGAATATCTAAAAGATGGTTCTGAGAGCGAAAAAGCTGTTGCTCAAAAATATGATGCGCTTTGGAAAGGTGTTGATTGGCAATGGTACACCAATAATAAAAATGTACTGTACTGGCACTGGTCACCTTCTTATGCATGGCAAATGAATTTTCCACTTGAAGGATATAACGAGTGTTTAATTACTTATGTATTAGCAGCATCTTCACCAACACATTCAATTGATGCAAAAGCCTACCACGAAGGTTGGGCGAGAAGCGGCGGAATTGTTTCTTCTAAAACAAAATATAACATTCCATTAATTTTAAAACATAATGGAGCAGAAGAATATGGCGGACCATTATTCTGGGCACATTATTCTTATGTAGGGCTTGATCCTAATCAATTAACAGACAAATATGCCAACTATTGGGATTTGAATGTGAATCAAACAAAAATAAATTACGAATATTGTGTTGAAAACCCAAAGAAATTCGAAGGTTATGGCGCTGATTATTGGGGATTAACAGCATCTTATTCAAGAAATCCTGATGGATCAATCGGGTATAATGCACATTTTCCAACCAATGATGTTGGGGTAATATCACCAACAGGAGCAATAAGTTCTATTGTATACACGCCAAAGGAATCGATGGCAGTAATAAGAAATCTGTATGATAATCATAAAGATCAAACTTGGGGAGAAGCCGGTTTTTATGATGCCCTTAGTTTAGGAAATAACTGGGTAGCAAAACGCTATTTGGCAATCGATCAGGGACCAGAAGTAGTGATGATCGAAAATTACCGTACAGGATTATTATGGAAATTATTCATGAATGCACCAGAAGTAAAACAAGGTTTAGTTAAGTTAGGTTTTAAATCCGGAAAATACGGAATTCAATAGTATTTTGAATGAAATATAAAATAGCATTAATAGCAATATTATTTTCTGTAATGAGTTTTGCGCAAAGTGAAACAACCGGGAAAATAAAAACAGTTCTGGTAACCAATTATGAATTGGGTTATGCATTACACAAACCGGCCAATACAAAAGATAAAAAGCCATTAATCGTTTTTATTTCAGGTGATGGAGAAAAAGGAACAGACATTGAAAAAGTAAAAATCAATGGACCTTTAAAGTATCTTAAAACGCATCAATTAGATGCCTATGTTTTGGCCCCTCAATGTAAAGAGGATGAAAATTGGAATATTGAATCGATTAATGAATTGATTTTAAAAATTCAAAAGGAGAACAAAATAGATTCTGACAGAATATATGTTACGGGATTAAGCTCCGGAGGTTGGGCAGCATGGAATCTGGCCTTATCATATCCGGATAAATTTGCGGCAATAGTCCCTATTTCAGGCTTTGTTGATCTGATTGAGTTAGAAAGTGCTTGTAAAATTGCGAATATTCCAACCCGGATTTTTCACGGATTACTAGATGATGTAGTAAAGGTAGATTATGCGATCACCATTTACAAAGAATTAAAAAAGTGCAATGCCAAAGATGTACAATTAACCATTTTTGATGACGCAGGCCATGATAGTTGGTCAAGAGTTTATGACAGTCCCGAAATTTATAACTGGATGTTTAAACAAATAAAAACGAATACGAACAAATAAATATAATAGAATGAAAAACAAATTAGTCTTACTATTTTTAGGATGTGCTGTTTTGGGTTACGCCCAGAAAAAGAATACTAAGAATACAGTAAAAATTAAACCAAGGTCAGAGTTTGTAGCTGAGTTAATGTCAAAAATGACATTAGATGAAAAATTAGGTCAGCTTAATTTACCAACTTCTGGAGATATTACTACAGGACAAGCAAACAGTTCTGACGTGGCGACAAAAATTGCTGAAGGTAAAGTTGGAGGTTTATTCAATATTAAATCTGTTCAAAAAATTAGAGAAGTTCAAAAAATTGCCGTTGAAAAAAGCCGCTTAAAAATTCCATTGATTTTTGGTATGGATGTTATTCACGGTTACGAAACTACATTCCCAATTCCGTTAGGATTATCTTGTACATGGGATATGGGATTAATCGAAAGAAGTGCTCAAATTGCAGCTCAGGAAGCAAGTGCCGACGGTATCAACTGGACATTCTCTCCTATGGTAGATGTTTCTCGTGATCCTCGTTGGGGAAGAGTTTCTGAAGGTTCAGGTGAAGATCCGTACTTAGGAAGCAGAATTGCAACTGCAATGGTAAACGGATACCAGCAACACGATCTTTCGAAAAATAATTCGATCATGGCGTGTGTAAAACACTTTGCTTTATACGGTGCTCCGGAAGGAGGCCGTGATTACAACACGGTTGATATGAGCCATATCAGAATGTTTAATGATTATTTTCCTCCATACAAAGCAGCTGTTGATGCCGGAGTAGGATCTGTTATGGCTTCTTTTAATGAAGTTGACGGAATTCCTGCAACTGGAAACAAATGGTTAATGACTGATGTTCTAAGAAAACAATGGGGTTTTAAAGGTTTTGTAGTAACTGATTTTACCGGAATTCCTGAAATGATCGAACACGGTATGGGCGATTTACAAGCCGTTTCTGCCTTATCACTAAATGCAGGTGTTGAGATGGATATGGTTGGAGAAGGTTTCTTAACCACTTTGAAAAAATCTTTAGACGAGAAAAAAGTAACTATCGAAACAATCGATAATGCTGTTAAATTGATTCTGGAAGCTAAATACGATTTAGGATTGTTCAGCGATCCTTATAAATATTGTGATGAAAAAAGAGCAAAAACTGAAATCTTTACTTCAAGCAGCAGAAAAGAAGCAAGATCAATTTCAGCTCAGTCATTGGTTTTATTAAAAAATCAAGGTCAGGTATTACCTCTTAAAAAATCCGGAACTATTGCTTTGATCGGGCCATTGGCTGATGCTAAAGAAAATATGCCGGGAACATGGAGTGTGGCTACAAAAATGGAAAATGCTATTTCATTATTAGCAGGAATCAAAGAAGTAGCAGGACCTTCTACAAAAGTATTATATGCTAAAGGAAGTAATTTAGATTACGATGAAACTTTTGAAACCAACGCAACAATGTTTGGTAAAACATTACACCGTGATGGCCGTTCAAAAGAAGAATTATTAGCCGAAGCTTTAAAAGTAGCAAATCAATCAGATGTAATTGTGGCAGCTCTTGGAGAATCTGCTGAATTAAGTGGAGAATCAAGCAGCCGTACGAATTTAGAAATTCCACAAGCTCAAAAAGATTTATTAAATGCATTATTAAAAACAGGAAAACCAGTTGTTTTAGTTTTATTCGACGGACGTCCGTTAGTAATTAAAGAAGAAAACGAAACTGTTCCTGCAATTTTGAATGTTTGGTTTGCAGGTAGTGAAGCAGGTTATGCTATCGCTGATGTTTTATTTGGAGATGTAAATCCTTCAGGAAAATTAACTTCAACTTTCCCAAGAAGCGTTGGTCAATTACCAATTTACTATGCACACAAAAATACAGGAAGACCACTTTCTAACACAGAAGGTAAATTCGAAAAATTCAGATCTAACTATATCGACGAAAGAAACGAACCATTATTTCCATTTGGTTTCGGTTTAAGCTATACTTCTTTTGAGTATTCAAACCTGAAAATTTCATCTGATAAAATGAATCCTTCTGGTAAATTAAAAGTAACCGTTGATGTTGCCAATACAGGAAAGTATGACGGAAAAGAAACTGTTCAGTTATACATCAGAGATTTAGTTGGTTCAGTAACAAGACCGGTTAGAGAATTGAAAAATTTCCAAAAAATCACACTTAAAAAAGGTGAAAAACAAACGGTGACTTTTGATATCACAGTTGAAGACTTAAAATTTTATAATTCTGATTTACAATTTGTAGCAGAACCTGGGCAATTTGATGTTTTCGTTGGTGGAAATTCAAATGCAGATAAGAAAGTTAGTTTTGAGTTAACTAAATAGTTGGTTTATTTATTATTGATTGGCCCTTCGTTGTTAGTTCGGAGGGCTTTTTTTTAGCTTTTCAAGCGCTGTTTTGTAAGTAAATTCAATGGATACTAATTAAATATAAATCTTAATTTCTAGATGATGAATAAAATAAAAACACTTTATGCATTTCTTTTGATGCTAATTATGGTTGGTTTTTCTTCTTGTAATGCAACAAAAAATGGCATTGTAGCACATCGCGGAGCATGGAAGAAAAACAACTTACCGGAAAATTCGATAGCCTCTCTTCGACATGCAATTGATTTAAAATTGACAGGTACAGAGTTCGATGTTTGGAGAACCGCAGATGATTCGTTAATTATCAATCATGATGCACATTATAATAAACTGCTTATCGAAGAAACAAATTATGCTGACCTAATCAAGTTTAAACTTTCAAACGGAGAGAAACTGCCTACTTTGCACGAATATATTGTTGAAGGTAAAAAGAACAATAAACACACGCTTTTGGTCTGCGAAATAAAACCTTCGGAAATCAGTAAAGAAAGAGGAAAAGAAACGGCACTAAAAACGGTTGAAATGATCAAAAAGCTGAAGGCAGATAAAAACACCTGCTATATTAGTTTTGACTATGAAATTCTAAAACAGATCAGAAAAGTAGATCAAAAAACAGTTTTGCAATATTTAGAAGGAAATAAATCACCAAAAGAAGTAAAAGCAGACCATATTGATGGTGTTGATTATCATTATTCATTCTTTAAAAAACATCCGGAATGGATTAAAGAAGCAAAAGAAAATAAGGTTATTCTAAATGCCTGGACTGTAAATGAAGCTGCTGATATGGATTGGATTATCGCAAATAAATTCGATTATATCACCACAAATGAACCTGAATTATTGGGGCAGAGAATAAAGAATAAAGAATAAAGAATAAAGAATAAAGAATAAAGAATAAAGAATAAAGAATAAAGAATAAAGAATAAAGAATAAAGAATAAAGAATAGCTTTTAAACTCTGAGAAACTGATTTTAAAAACAAAATATAAAAGAAATGTATAAACTATCGTCTCTATCGCTTTTGTTGCTTTTGATAGGATTTAATAGCAATATCTCGGCGCAAAAATCAAGTATTCCTGGTAAAACAGAATGGTTTGATCCTAATAAGCCAGCATCTACTTATTGTAATCCAATTAATATTGGGTACAATTATACCACTCATAATCATAACGGAATTCCTGAATCACGCCGTTCAAGCGCTGATCCTGTAATTATTACTTATAAAGGCGAGTATTATTTATTTGCCACCAATCAGGCGGGCTTCTTTTGGAGCAAGGATATGTCTGACTGGAATTTCGTTTACGGAAGTTTTCAAAGACAGCCGGGTGACGATGATCAGTGTGCGCCTGCTGCGTGGGTCGTAAATGACACCTTATTTTATGTAGGTTCGACCTGGAAAAAAGATCATCCGGTTTGGAAAACTGCCGATCCAAAATCAGGAAGATGGTTACGACATGTAGATAAAGCCATGTTACCAACCTGGGATCCTGCTATTTTTCAGGACGATGATAAAAAAGTATATATGTACTACGGTTCAAGCGGAAAACTACCTCTTGTAGGTACCGAAGTTGATTATAAAACCTGGTTGCCGGTAGGAAATCAGGCAGACTATGCACAACTATACGCTGCAACCGAAGTAGAAGACATTCAGCGTCCGTACGGACAAATTAAAGAAGTAGTAGGATTAGATCCTAAAAATCATGGTTGGGAACGTTTTGGGCCTAATAACGATATGGAACCTGCACCTTGGGGTGATTTTATAGAAGGTGCCTGGATGACAAAACATAACGGAAAATATTATATGCAATATGGTGCTCCGGCGACTGAATTTAAAGGATATGCAAATGGGGTACATGTTGGTACTAATCCGCTTGGGCCTTTTGTGTATCAAAAACACAATCCAATGTCGTATAAACCCGGAGGTTTTGTAATAGGCGCAGGACACGGAAATACTTTTGCCGATAATTACGGAAATTACTGGAATACCGGAACTTGTAAGATCTCGATAAAAGATCGTTTTGAACGCCGTATTGATATGTTCCCTGCAGGATTTGACAAAGATGACGTTATGTATTCTATTACGTCTTACGGTGATTTTCCAATTGTATTGCCAACACAGCAGCGCGATCAGACAAAAGGCGCTTCATCAGGATGGATGCTGCTTTCGTATAAAAAACCGGTAACAGTTTCTTCTTCTGAAGAGTGCATGGAAGTAGAAACACACAGAATGGATAATGGCGGTAAAAAAGTATACGAGAAATTCTGCTACGGTGCTGAAAATTTAACCGATGAAAATATTCAAACCTATTGGTCCGCTAAAACAGCTGATCCCGGAGAATGGCTTCAAATGGATTTAGGCCGACAAATGGAAATTAAGGCGTTGCAGATTAATTATGCAGATCATAAAGCAACCCAGTATAATAAAGCAATGGATATTTATTATCAATACAAAATCTTCATGTCAGATGATGCTAAAAACTGGACCCTGGTTATAGATAAATCTAAAAATGATAAAGATGTTCCTCATGATTATGTCGAATTAACGAAAGCAATTAAAGCCCGTTATATCAAAATGGAAAACATTCACAATGCCTCAGGATTATTTGCAATCTCAGATTTCAGAGTATTTGGAAATGGATTACTAGAAAAACCAAAAGCAGTAAATTCGTTTAAAGTAGATCGCAATAAAACAGATTCAAGAAACGCTATGATTTCATGGAAAAAACAAGACGATGCCATTGGTTATAATATTTATTACGGAATTAATCCTGATAAACTGTACAACAGCATAATGGTATACGGCGATAATTCGTATGATTTTAGAGGTCTGGATAAAGGAACAAAGTATTACTTTACCATCGAAGCTTTTAATGAAAACGGAATTGGAGCAAAAAGTAAGATTATTGAAATAAAATAGTTTTATTTTACCAAAATCATAAAAACTCTAATTGTAAACTAAAAGGTTTGCAATTAGAGTTTTTTTTATAGGAATAGTTAATAAGAAACTCCGGCAGTTCTCCGGAATTTTGTTCCTTTGTACAGTACCAATGATTGGAATATAACACCCAAATGCCACACACTTATGAAAAAAAAGATTCTTGTAGCTGCTTTAATCTTAAACGGATTGACATTGTTTGCGCAATCAAACGATGAAAAAAATATTAAATTGTTTTATAAAAAAGCTTTGACCGAAGCGAAATGTTATTCTTGGTTAGAATATTTGTCAAATGATATTGGAAGCCGTTTATCAGGGTCAAAAGGAGCTGCAGAAGCTGTAGAATACACCAAAAGGCAATTAGAAAATTTAGGACTTGACAAAGTATATCTGCAGGAAGTAATGGTGCCGCATTGGGTTCGTGGCGAAAAAGAAACAGCTTACATTTTAGACGGAAAAGTAAAAACAATTGTGCCAATTTGTGCTTTGGGAGCTTCTGTTGCAACTCCAAAAGCAGGAATTACAGCAGAAATTGTCGAAGTACAAAGTATAGATGAATTAAGGGCTTTAGGAGATAAAGTAAAAGGCAAAATTGTATTTTTCAACAGGCCAATGAATCCTGAAAACGTAGGAACTTTTGATGCTTATTCTGCTGCAGGAGATCAAAGGAGAATAGGAGCAAAAGAAGCCGCTCAGTTAGGAGCTGTAGGAGCAATTGTTCGTTCATTAAATTTACGTTTAGACGATTTTCCGCATGCAGGAAATCAAAGTTATGGCGATTTACCAAAAGAAAAATATATTCCTGCCGCGGCAATTAGTACAAACGGTGCTGAATTGTTGAGCAAATCCCTAAAAGCAAATCCTGCATTAAAGTTTTATTTTAAGCAATCCTGTGAAACTTTGCCGGATGCATTATCATATAATGTAATCGGAGAATTGACAGGAACTGTAACCCCTCAAAATATAATGGTAGTTGGCGGACATTTAGATTCCTGGGATCTTGCCGATGGTTCTCATGACGATGGGGCAGGAGTAGTGCAAAGTATGGAAGTAGTCCGTATACTTAAAAACTTAAACTACAAACCTAAAAATACTATTCGTGTCGTTTTATTTATGAATGAAGAAAACGGAGGAAAAGGCGGTGCTAAATATGAAGAAGTTTCTAAGCAAAAGAACGAAAATCATATTTTTGCCCTTGAAAGTGATTCTGGCGGATTTACACCAAGAGGGTTTTCTCTTGAAGCAGATGATGCAAACCTGAAAAAGATTCAGGGATATGCGCCTCTTTTTGAGCCCTATTTCGTAAATAGTTTTATAAAAGGGCACAGTGGATCAGATATAGAACATTTGACGTCTAAAACAATAGTTAAAGCTGGTTTAATGCCGGATTCTCAGCGCTACTTTGATTATCATCATGCTGCAAATGATAAGTTTGATGCCATTAACAAAAGAGAATTAGAACTCGGTGCGGCCACAATGACATCTCTGGTTTATTTAATTGATCAATACGGAATTGTTCTTCCAACTGCAAATTAAGTTACTGATAATTAAAGTTTAGAAAAAGCTATGGGTTTACTGCTCATAGCTTTTTTTATATTTTTAATCCTTAAAAGTAATAGTAAATTTTGCCCCTTCATCTAGTTTACTATCCAGGCAAATATGCCCGCCAAGATTTGTGACATGATTGTAAACTAAATATAAGCCAATACCATTACTGTCTTTTCGCGAATTGAATTTTTGATGAAGTCCAAAAATCTTATCTTTTACGTTTTCCATATCAAAACCAATTCCGTTATCTGTAATAGTAAGCTGCGTAGTTCCGTTAAATCGATGCGAATTAAAGTTAATAATAGGCAAAGTACCGGGTTTAGAATATTTGATCGAATTGGTGATCAGGTTCAGAAAGATACTTTTTAGAGAGTTTCTGTTAAATAAAATAGTTTCAACTTCAGAAAAATCAATAGTAATTTTTGCTTGCGAGTTATGAATTAGGGAATTTATCGAAAACAAAACTTCCTTCAAAACAGCATCAAGATTCAATATCTCCAATTGATTGTCTTCCTCATTTTTTTTATCCAGTATCGCAACATGGTCGATTAGTGTTTTTTTCAGGCTTTGTGTAGCAATTTCAATTATCGAAATCAGTTCACGCGTTTCAGGATCTGATATTGTTGAGGTATCCAGAAGGTCAAAAACGGCCAGTAAATTATTTACCGGTGATCTCAAATCATGTGCAGTAGTGTAAGTAAGTTGTTTGAGTTCGTTGTTTATTTTAGTAAGTTCAGTCAAATGGGCATTTCGTTCCTGTTCCAGCTCTTTTTTAAAAGTTATGTTTTTAGCAATGGCAAAAACGAGTTTGTCTTTTTGTATAGGAAAAGAAGTCCATAACAACCATACCACATTACCGCTTTTCGTTACATAGCGATTTTCGAAGTTGTATAATCCAATTTTTCGGGTAAGATTTTTTCTGGCATTTATTGTACTTGCCTTATCTGCCTCAAAAACAAAATCATTTATGGGTTTCGTGAGTAATTCTTCATCAGTATATTCTAATAATTTAGATACAGATGGATTTATTCTCTTAAAATATCCATCGAATCCGGCTACACATAATAAATCCGGCGAAGCATCAAAAAACTCCTCAAACTGATTGAAAAAATCAATAGTATTGTTAGTAATGTAAGGTGCGCTACTAGTCATAGATAAACCTAGTTTGAAATTACATTACTAAAATAATATTAAAATCTTACATTAATATTGTTAATTTAACATTTGAACCTGTGTTTTCGTTTAAAAACACTTTAATTCGTTGAACAACAATTTTGATCTAAAAAATGCAGAAGTAAAATCTTATAAATGTTTTTGCGCTCTTTATTTTTAATAATTATCTATTATAGTTTTCAATAAATCAGAGTTGACTAAATCAACAGGGGCTAAGACTTTTTCTTCCAGCGGAATATTGTTTCCGTATCTTTCTTTTACAATTTTCTCTACTCTTGGATCCGTTAAATTAAAATCTTTCAATTGTTTTAATTTTGATAATTCGATGCCGGCACCATTTTTATAAATTTTCCAAATCAGTTCAGAGCAATAAATCCTCGTATCTGACCAATCAAAATAAGCATCATATTCTTTACCCATAAAACCCTGACTATAATCTTTCATTTTTTGCAATGTGGCAGGAGTTAAAACCGCATCAGCATTTTTAAGTCTTTTTATCACGTATTTATGCCCCTTTCCGTGCTTGATCCATTCTTCAAGGCGAGTTAGTTTTACCGGCTGAACAGCTTCATAAACAAACCAGTTTCCATTTACATTATAAATTAATCCGCAATGCGAAAACTTTGAGTTTGTTGCAATTCGTACCGCTTCGCATTGACTTGATTCAGAAGTTTGAAAGATAAGATCACCATCGTGAATTTTATTTGTCAAAGAAGTTTGTTCCTGATTTTTTGTCTGAGAAAATGGATTGTTCGGAAAAACCTTCATAGCAACAAACAATGCGCAGCCAAAACTCAGTAAAAATGTAATCCCGACAAATAGATATTTTGATTTTTTCATATTTATATTTAAAATGGTCCAAAGATTTAATGGTTTAAACGGATTTTCGCTGGTTTTAATAAAAAAAATCTGTGTGAATCCGTTTAATTAGCGTAATCCGTGGCCAACTAATTAATCCTAACAAATAAAGCGCAAAAAAAAATAGTTACCAAAATGATAACTATTTTTAAATATATTTTTTTAGGAAATATTAGATTCTAAAGATTCCGCCGACAGCAATAATTCTTTGAAAAAAGAAAAAGTCCTGCGAAGCGCTATCATCATTACTTCTTGTAGTTTTAATATCCTGCATGTTGATGTAACCACCTTTTAGCTCACCTTGCAAGTAGAAATACTTGAAGAAAGTAAAGTTAATACCTGCTTTTGCAGATAAACCGTATCCGGAAACGTGAAAGTCATCATGACGTTCTTTTCCTAAAAGAGTTGTATTTGTTTTAGGATATAAAAGTCCCACACCCAAACCTTCAGTTAAGTTAATCTGAACTTTATCGGTATTGGTTATACCAAATAATTTTGAAATATCGTCATGTCTGGAAACCTCCGTATTAATGTAGTTTAAACCATCTGTATGTTCGTACATTAAAAAAGCAGGAGGATTTCCCTGAGTACCGCCCGGAATACCACCTTCCTGAGCACCATTTTGAGACATATCTACTGGTGTATTATTATAAACTCCGTTGTAATAAGATCCAGCCTGGTCAGCAGGTAAATTAATATACCCGTTAACATTAGCCGTTTGATTCTGAGTCATTACATATTTCATGTGGTCCCAACCAATCGAAACGCTGTAATGATCGCTGAAGAAATATCCCATTCTAAAATTAGTCTGAGGAATCGTCATGTTTGCCGGATTTACATAATCAATATGCCATCCTTTTGGTTTATCATGCGCCTTCATATCATTCACAGTAAAGTTGTAATCTTTACCTCTAAAGTTCACATCAGATTTTGTGTAACTATCTCTGTTTCCTCCCCATGAAACAAAAAATTTCCCTTTATTATGAGCTGTATATCTTTGTACTGCTATTTCTTCCTGAGCAAACGTGTTTATAGAAAAACACAACAAGAAGAAAAATAAAATATTTGTTTTCAATTCTTTATTATTAAAATTTTAAAATGAGTTAACTGTTTTTCTAATGGCAACCAACTTAGTCATTAAACCTTCAAAATAGTCTAGATGTAACATGTTTGCACCGTCACTTTTTGCATTAGCCGGGTCGAAATGAGTTTCGATAAAAATACCGTCAACACCCACAGCAATACCCGCTTTGGCAACAGTTTCAATCATATCAGGTCTTCCTCCCGTAACACCGGCAGTCTGGTTAGGCTGTTGCAGTGAATGCGTAACATCAAGAACCGTAGTGGCATATTGCTGCATAGTAGGGATTCCTCTATAATCAACAATCATGTCCTGATAACCAAACATAGTACCGCGATCAGTAACCATTACGTTTTCGTTATGACAATCCAAAACTTTTTGCACTGCATGTTTCATACTTTCCGGACTCATAAATTGTCCTTTTTTCAGGTTCACCACTTTCCCGGTATTCGCCGCAGCTACCACAAGATCAGTTTGTCGAACAAGGAATGCAGGAATTTGCAAAACGTCAACGTATTGCGCCGCCATATCAGCATCTTCATTAGTATGAATATCTGTTACAGTAGGAACATGAAAAGTTTCAGAAACTTTTCTTAAAATTTTTAACGCTTTTTCGTCACCAATTCCAGAGAAACTATCGATTCTGGAACGATTGGCTTTTTTAAACGATCCCTTGAATACATAAGGAATCTGAAGTTTGTCGGTAATACCAACTAATTTTTCAGCAATTCTCAGAGCCATTTCTTCTCCTTCAATAGCGCAAGGTCCCGCCAATAAAAAAAAGTTGCCGCTTTCAGTATGCTTAATTTGTGGAATATGTTGTATGTTCATAGTATGATTTTTTGACAGTGCAAAGGTAGTCATGATTTATGAATACGAGATGAAGATTTAAGTTTTTTTTAAGAAGCTCATCCTGATCCCGAAGTTTTGGATCTGGGCTGTCAGGGCTAAGGGGCATTAGTGAAATTATAGGATTTGATGGGCAATTTATACGTTATCATATTGGCTTATAAAAAAGCAATATTAAGACATTGCAAAAAAATGCTAAATGATAATTATCATATTGTTAGTCCAAAAATCGATTCTCTATATCAATATTGGTAGACATTTAATCTCTTTGATTTTATTTAATAAATTTATTAACCTACTCCTTCTTCAAACTCAATCCCATCGGAACCATCAAAATTCCTTTCTCGTAAATGTTCAGATATAATTTGACAGGTTTCTTTTGTCCTTCCCATTTAAGTTCATAAACATTCAGAAAACCAGCACCCATATCGCTTCTTTTGGTAGGGAAAGGACAACAGGTTTCTAAACGTATATAAGTGATTTTTTCTCCATTTGGTCCGGCTAGAGCATTTAAAAAACGAGTTTCGTTTAAGGCTTCATCTTTTGTATTTCTAAAGAAAATATTAACCGGATAATCAGGATCAAATCCGTATTTTTTATCGGTACTAAAAAGTTTAATTTCAAACGTATTGTTTTTCTTCAAAACCAGATCCGGAGCATTATCATCAACATTTTTCAAAGTCGATCTCGTACTCACACAAGAAGTTGCACTAATTATTAAAATGATATAAAGGGCTAATTTTGTCATGGTTTTAAAAGTTATTGGTAATACAAATGTAAAAGTGTTTTTTTCTTTTTGCTCCAAATTTCAGAAGTTTTCTCTAATTTTTATTTTCTGCCACTCCCGATAGCTATCGGGATAAAGGATTAAAAAGATTCTGAAAAAATCTGCGTGAGAAATATTTTCAAGTCGTTTTATCTGCTGCGATATAATTCGTTACAATTATCACGATTCAAAAAAATAAAAAAATCAGCGTAAATCAGTTTTATCCGTTAAAATCAGTGGGCTAAAATTAATCTAATTTTTGTGTATTCAGTCTTATAATACCCACTACAATCAGATATTGTGCCACTAGATAAGTAAGCATAATAAAAAACGAGCTTTTTGCAATAGGTGCATAAAACTTATCAAATGCCAGAATACTATCTGAAATAACGAAAGCCAAAGCTCCCAGAAAAATAAATAGGGCTCCAGGTTTTTTCCAAATCAAATAACCGTTAAAAGCAAATAAAAGCATAGTCGAAATTACAGCTGCATAAACTATAACAGGAATTTTTAAATCGCCCAGATGTGGTATTAAAACTAAAATCATACCTGTCAAATAGAAAGCAATTACAATACTTCCAATTCCAAAAAGAATTTTATTAATCTGAATTTCTCCTATGATTTGTTTATTAAAAAGGACACAATAAGCAATATGTGCAATAAGAAAAGAAACCAGTCCCAGTATAAAATAGATTTCGGCTATATCAGCAAAAAGTAAAATGACATCGCCAATCCAGGAGAAAAGAAGAGCGGTTAAGAGGATCTTTCTGGAAGGAAATTTTCGATGAAAATAAACTCCAAATCCCAGTAAAGGAATTAAAGCAGGTTTTAAAAATAAATCTAAATTTTCATTTCCTGTAAGCAAAAGAATCAGGTATAGAATACTAAAAACGATATAGATTTTAAAAAAGGCAGCATTTCTCATAAGCAGTTTATGAATTGATTATTTGGTTATTTGGGGCTTTAAAATCGATGGTTACAAAGTAAATCGTAATTAGAAACGATAAACTCAAATAACTTAAGATAATGTAATTGCTCATAGAAAAAGCATGATTTAAGCCAAACCAATCTCCATAATACGCTACAATTGCAATCGCAATTATAAAACGTAAACCTTCCCAAAAAATGGCATATTTGCTTTTATCCATTAATTCTGTATAACTATAAATAGTAACCAGGATAAATAAACCGTAAATAAAAATATTAGGCAAACCTATTTTGGCAATATTATCAAATAAATAAGTGACAAACAAAAGTGTTATTAAAACCTGTGCTACAGACCAGAGAATTAATTTTTGTGAATTTTGAGTACCATATTTATCAAAGTCAAAAACATTATCAATTTTGTTTACAGGATATTTTGTGTCAAAATTTTCAGGTCGCCAGCCAGTTGGCTTAAACCAGATGGTGAGTTTATCTTTCCAGTTTTCGGCTCTCCAGGCATCTTTAATCAATAAACTCAAATGCTGAAAATTAATTCGGATTGGGTTCCATGTATTTGCCGGTCTGGTAATACCAAAAACGGGTGGAACATCGTCTAATTCAGCCTGAAAAGTACCAAAAAGCTTGTCCCAAAAAATAAAAATCTGCGAATGATTTTTGTCTAAATATTCGGGATTTATAGCGTGATGTACCCGATGATGTGAAGGAGTAACCAAAATATATTCCAGAAATCCCATTTTTTTGATGTGTTTGGTATGGTACCAAAATTGCAAAAACAAATGCAGTGGCAAAGTAATCGCAATAACCGAAGCCGGAACACCCAATAAGGCCGCAGGAATCAATAAAAAAGTAAACAAATTAACCAAACTGGCAATAGGCTGACGCAAAGCACAGGCAAGGTTAAATTCTTCGCTGCTGTGATGAATCGCGTGTTTGTTCCAGAAAAGATTGATTTGATGTGCCCATCGATGACTCCAGTAGCCATAAAAATCGATGACAAAAAAGGCAATGCAGTAGGAGAGAACGTTGGCTTCTAAGTGATAGATGGCAATTTTAGAAACCATCCATTCATAAGAAATAAAAGTCAGGCTTAGCCCCAGAACATCTTTTACAGAATTAGTAATTCCGGAACTAATACTTGATACGCTATCGATCAAAGGAGCGGTGTCGTCCTTTTTGTAAATGCCGTATATTTTTTCGATTATAATTAATACTAAAAAAATAGGCGTAGCGATAATCAATATCTTTCCATATTCTTCCATAAAAAAAACATTCTATTTTGTTCAAATATAGAATAAAATAGAATGTTTTTTTAATTATTGAGAAATTAAAGAATTAAATACAATCTTAATGCTGTAATTCAAAATCCGAAAAAAAAATGATTATTTTTTTCTTTAGAAAAATCAACGGGATAGAATTTTGCTGTTTTTTGATTCTTGATTTCAAATTTAACCACCTCTTTAATTATTTTATAAGAATCATATTTTAATTCTAAAAGCACTTGATTATCGGCGTTTACTATTCCGTATTTCTTGTTTTTTTGCACAATAAATTCACCTGTAGAATAGATTTCGGTAATAAAATCAAACTCAGGCGGTAGTACAATTTCGTTTTTATTATTAATTACACCAAGTTTGTTTTCATTTTTGAAAATTTGAAAATTACTTTTTGAAAATCCGCCCAAATTAAATTGGTTTTTAACAAAGTCACCATGAAGTACTTCTGTTTCGGAATAACTGTTATCTCCAATTGTAAGGATATATTTTTTTGAGTTTTTTACAGCAAAAATTTTATTTTGAGACACGTTATAAAACTCATAATCTTCGGGAATTATAACGGTACCTTTTGATGAAAACATCCCGTTTTTATTTTCCGGATTAGCTGTAATATAATATTTTGAAAGTTGTTCAATATTCTTGTAAGAAATGGGAATGATTTCGTTCTCTAAAAATGGATTTATTATACCCTGTAGATCTCCTTTGTGAGCAAAATATTGATTCTGAAATTGAATGCTATCTTTATGGAAAGCAGAAAAAATATAATCGTAGATGAATGGTTTTAGAAGAGCATCGTTTTTAGTAATGAGGCCACTTTTTTTATTATTCGTTACAATATAAATTGAATTAGAAGGTGAAATTCCATCGTATTTGCATTCAATTTCATATTGTCCCCCAGAATTTATTACTCCCTCTTTTTTTGTAATGGTATTTTTGATAAGATAAGAATCTGACTGAAAGACTCTTTCGAATTGGTGATTTTTAATAGGATTTAAAATTATAGTTCCTTTGTCATCAATAATCAGCGTGTTTTTGTCCGGAAGAGTTACAATAGATTTTTTATTTTTAAAATAGTCAATATCTGCAGCTCTAAAATTGGTAAACTGCTTTCCTTTAGAGTCAAATAAATCGATCGTGTTATTAGTCTGAACAAATAAAATACCATTCTGATTTTGTATATAATCATATTTTAAAGTCAGAATAATCTTATTTTCTATATCTACAACACCAGTTTTGTTGTTTTTGGAGATTCTGATCAGATCATTTCCTAAATAAAAAATGTCGTCATAGTCAAATGGAATTCTAACCTTGTTTTGTAAGTCGATGAATCCTCTTTTATACTTTTTATTGACTACAATAGCTGCTTCAAATAAATTTTTCAGCTCTTTTTTATTGCCAATATATTCATAGTTTGGTTTGATGATCACGTTTCCTACACTATCTATCAATCCCATTTTGTTATTGAAAGTTCTAAATACGGCATAGTTATTTTCGAATTTATATACATATTCGTATGTTTTATTTTCAACTAGCTGTTTTCGAAGAGGTTCAAATTTTGACTGGCCTTTTGAAATAAAAGGTAATAAAAACAGTATAAAAAATGCGATAATTCTCATAATTTCGTATTCATAAAAATGAAAACGCATTCTATTCAGTTTTAGTGTAAAACAAAATAGAATGCGTTTTAAATTATTGGCAATTTAAACAATTTCGGCGCTTAGTCCAGCTTCCAGAAGTTGTGTACATTGAGGTTTAAGTTTGTCCAGTGGCCCTGTTTTTACAGTGCATTTGCCGTTGTAATGTACAATTAAGGAACATTGTTCTGCTTGTTCAGGCGTGTGACTGCAAACACGCATTAAAGTATCAATTACGTGATCAAAAGTGTTTACATCGTCGTTATAAACAATGATTTCGTTATTGAAAACTGTCGCTTCCTTTTCGCGAACTCTTTCTCTTACTTTTTCTTTAGTACTCATGTTTTTAGGTTTTTGTACTTTTGTAATTACTAATTTTCTTTGCTAAAGTTTAATCTTTGGGCTATTTAAATTTCAGATAATCAACTATCTAATTTACGTATTTTAATGAAACCCAGTTATTTCTTTGAAACTTTTTAACATATGTTAGCCCTTTTTCTGTACATGAAGCATCAATAAACGGAATATCTTCTTCATAGAAACCGCTAAACAATATTATACCACCTTTATTTAAGGAATCAACATAACTTTGCATATCGTTCAACAAAATATTTCTGTTGATATTTGCAATAATCAGATCATAGCTTTTTCTTGCTAACAAAGCAGCATCGCCTTCGTAAACGGTAATATGTTTGCAATTATTGCGTTCAGCATTTTCGATAGAATTCAAATAACACCAGTTGTCAATATCGATCGCATCAATTGGCTGAGCGCCTTTCATTTCAGCAAGGATAGCTAAGATTGCAGTTCCGCAACCCATATCGAGCGTTTTAAGGCCTCTAACATCCATTTCCAGTAAATGCTGGATCATCATGTGCGTTGTTTCATGATGACCAGTTCCAAAACTCATTTTTGGTTCGATTACGATATCAAACTCCGCATTGGTTTTTTCATGAAAAGGAGCGCGAACATGACATTTTCCGTCAACGTCAATTGCTTCAAAATTCTTTTCCCATTCTTCGTTCCAGTTTACCTGATCGATTTCTTCAACAGTATATTCAATTTTAAACTCTTCAGATTCTAAAATATAAATGTCATCCAGAATATTCTCGTCCCATAAATCTTTCTTTACATAAGCTGAAATCCCTGTTTCAGTTTCTGTGAAAGTCTCAAACGCTTTTTCGCCTAATTCAGCAATTAAAATTTCTGAACCCGGTTCTTTTGGTTCAATAGTAAAATGGTATCCTAAATATATATTTGACATAAATAAATTTTTTGCAAAGGTAAGAATCCAAAGCAGAAGTTGTTCATAAATAATCGACATCCTTAGCTATATTAATGTTAATTTTGATTTGAATTTGTAAGGATTTTTAAAATATGAGAAATATCGTTTTTATTTTGCTGTTTGTGTTACTTAACGGAGCAACCTGTGAGAAGGAACATGAAGTGGTAAGATCGTTTTGTTACTGGAAAACCAGTTTGTTTTTTCAGAAAGAAGAGGATTCGTTGATAAAAGATTTGAAAATACAGCATATGTATATTCGTTTTTTTGATATTGATTGGAATCCTTATGCCAAAGAGCCTCTGCCGGTCGCGACAATAAACGATTTTAGTTTAAATGAAAGCAATCCTGAAATCACGCCCAGTATTTTTATTACCAATGAAGTGGTTTTGCAATCGGATAAAAAACAACTGGATAGTCTGGCCACAAGGATTGCGAAACGGGTACAGCAAATTGGCGTGAGACTGAACGAATCAAAAGCGGATAAAATGGCAAACAAAATTGTATATCCAAAAGATTATTACAAACAGGAAAACTATAAACGAATCAATTACGACTCGGTAAAAGCAATTGAACTGGCGAAACTAAAAGTGGATTTTAAAGAAATCCTGATCGATTGTGACTGGACAGAAAAATCAAAAGACAATTATTTCTATCTATTGCAGCAGATAAAAAAAGGATTTTCATCTTCAAAAATTGCTGCAACGATTCGGCTTTGGCAGTATAAATATGCTTCAAAAGCCGGAATTCCGCCAGTTGACAAGGGTTTACTCATGTGTTATAACCTGACAAAACCAGAGGATTTCAACAGCAAAAATTCAATAGGAACCAGCGAAGAACTGGCACAATATATCACACACGATCAATATAAATTAAAACTGGATATTGCTTTGCCGTTATACAGCTGGGCGGTTGTTTTTAGAGGAAATCAGTTTAAAGGCATTTTATCAGATTACGATCAATTAAGAAACGATACTATTAAACTGAAGAAAGTATCTGATAGTAAATATATTTTGCAGGACGATGTTTTGATAGGTCAAACCTACTTAAGAAATGGTGATGAAATCAGGATCGAGAAAATTTCTGAAAACGAACTCGAAAAAATGATTTCGATTGTAAAAAGTAAAATCAACATAGATAATCAAACGAAAGTGACATTTTTTTCTTTCGATAAAAAATACATCAACGATTATGGAACCCAAAATATATCCGGCTATTATGAGAGTTTTTAGCAGTTTACTTTTAGTTTTAAGTTTTCAGGTTTCGTTTGCCTGTGGCTGGAGCGTTTCGCCGGAAACGAGTCGGTTAGCCTTGTTTAAAGCGCAACGCGAAGGTTTCTTTAGACTTACGCCGTTTTACTATTCAGCAGATTATTACTATTCGACCAATACCATTTCTGGTGTCGATCAGGAGCTGAATTGTATGGAATGGAGGAAAAAATTAGGCAATGCAATTGATCCTAAAGATGTTCATACCATTTTGTATGAAACAGACGGAGAAGTATTTGAAACTGCTTATGAGAATAAAACTTTAAAAAAGACATTCGAAAAAAACACCTTTATCGAAGCATTATTGCTGTCAAAAAATAAAGCATTCTTACAGTATATTTTGTTTGCCAAAAAACTGGAATACAATAGCAATACCGATGTAAAATGGGAATCCTGGAACCAGATAGGTTACAACAGCAAAGATCATAAATTAGCAACAGTAGGTGATTTCGAAAAGAAAATAAAATCAGCCAAAGATGCCTTTTTGAAACAACGCTACGCTTTTTTAATCTTAAGATATAGTTTTTACGCTCAGGACAAAAATGAAGTGATCCGTTTATACGATACTTATTTTACCGAGAATAAAAATACGATTTTAGAACCCTGGGCTTTGTATTATAAGGCTTTATGTATTGATGATTTTCCTTTACAAAACTATTTACTGAGTAAAGTTTTTGCCACTTGCGAAGAAAAGTCATTTGCTGTTTTACAGCATTATAACTGGAAACTAACGCAGGAAACTTTGGCTTTGGCGCAAAATGACGAAGAGCGCAGTGTTATTCTCTCTATTGAAAGTTTTCGAAATCCTGCACCGGATTTAAAGACAATTGAAGAGGTTTATAAACTAAGTCCTAATAGTATTAATTTAAGTTTTTTGATTGGAAGAGAAGTGAATAAACTTGAAGACTGGATTTTTACCCCACAATATACTAACGATGGAAGTCCTTCGGTTACATTTTCAGGGACAGACTGGTACGGCGATTATGCTAAAGCAAAAGAGGAAAACTTCAATAAAGATATCCAGCATTTAAGAGCATTAGAATATTTCTTAATTGCTATTCGCGAACAAACTTCAGGAGAACAAAAAGAGTATATTACAGCAGCAATTGCCCAGCTTTGCTTTATAGATGATGACATCGCGTTAGGAAAAAAATATACTGATATGATTTCTGATAAAGCCAATGCATCGATACAGATGCAAAAGAATATTCAGTTAGCTTTAGTATCATTAAAACAAGATGATTTAAAAAGCGAAAAAGTACAGAACCATCTTTTTAAATACTTTGATTCTGTTGAAAATTTAGTCGAAACAGATTACGGATTGTTTAAAAATCTTTATAGTTTGTACCGAATTGCCAGTGCCGATTTTGCTAAAAAAGGCGATCGCGTTGCAGCAGGATTATTAATGATGAAATCAGATCTTAAAAACGAAGGGGAATATTCGGTCTATAATAATCCTTATTTCTATAGTTATATTGGTTATTTTGATCGAAATGCAACCGTAGAAGATATCGATCGTTTAATAGCTCTACAACAAAAAGAAGACAAAACACCTTTTGAGAAATACATTTGTTCCGGAACAGTTGCATCAGATATCAATTACTACAAAGACCTAAAAGGTACCATTGCTTTTAGAAACAACAATCTTGAACTGGCTTACGAAACCTTTTCATCTATGCCAAAAGATTTTTGGGAGAAAAATTATGCGTTTAAAGATTATCTGAACGAAAATCCGTTTACACCTAAAATCCTGCAAAAAGACAAAGAACGCAAATTTGATTACCGTTTTAACAAAGCAGATTTTATTGGCAAGCTCATTCAGTTAAAGAAACAAAATACAGCAGCAAGTAATTTGCAATTGGCGCATGCTTATTTTAATGTTTCGTATTTAGGAAATTCCTGGATGATGGTCGCCTACGACTGGACATCAGGCGAATCTTATGTTGATTATATATATGGAGATAATTCTGAAAATGAAAAAGCATATCAGAAAGGCAATTATTACAGCTTAACTATGGCGAAAATGTATTATGAAAAAGCCCTGAAAATGTCTAAAAACAATAACGAAAAAGCGATGGCCAGTTTAATGATTTTTGAATGTAATTATTATGGCCATTATGCCAACATAGTTTCAGCCGAAGAAGAGGCAAAAAATCCATTTAAAGCAGGGAAAGAGTTGATCAATTTCTATTCTGTTTACAAAGAAACTCCAACATTTAAAAAATACAATTGCCCGTTGTTGGAAGCATTTATAAATTAGTTTTTTGTAAAATGTAATATGTGAAATGTAGTTTGTGAAATGTATAAAAAAATCGTTCGCGATAGCGAACGATTTTTTTATATAGAAAATCTAAAAATCTAAAAATCTAAAAATCTAAAAATCTAAAAATCTAAAAATCTAAAAATCTAAAAATCTAAAAATCTAAAAATCTAAAAATCTAAAAATTAGATAGCAGTTACAATAGCCAGGAAGTCATCAGCTTTTAAAGCAGCACCTCCAATTAAACCACCGTCTACGTCTGGTTTACCAAAGATTTCCTTAGCATTGTCCGGTTTTACAGAACCACCGTACAAAATAGAAACTTCGTCAGCGATTTCAGCTCCGTAAGCTTTACGAACCACTTCTCTGATAAATTCGTGCATTTCCTGAGCTTGTTCTGGTGAAGCAGTTTCTCCAGTTCCAATAGCCCAAACTGGCTCGTAAGCCAAAACAATTTTCGACCATGATTCTTTTGCTATTTGGAATAATCCGTCACGTAATTGGTTTTCAACAATATTGAAGTGATTTCCAGATTGACGGTCTTTTAATTCTTCTCCAAAACAGAAAATTACTGTTAAGTCATGTTTTAATGCAGTATCTACTTTATTAGCGATTAAAGCATCAGTTTCGTGAAAAATTGCGCGACGCTCAGAGTGACCAAGAATTACGGTGTTTACACCAATACTAGTTAACATATCAGCAGAAATTTCTCCTGTAAAAGCTCCGCCTTCTGCCTGGTGAACGTTTTGAGCCGCAACACCAATAGTTGTGTTTTTAACTTTAGCAACAGCTGCCTGTAAGTTTACAAATGTTGGAGCAACAATTACCTGAGCAGTAGTCTGAGCTGGTATTTTAGTAATTAACTCGCTTAATAATTCTTCAGTTTGTGCCGCGTTTTTATGCATTTTCCAGTTTCCTGCAACAATCTTTTTTCTCATTTTGGTAGTTTTTATTTTATTCTTTTTTTGTTTTTATTCTTGTATTAAAATTACAATGACTTTGAATTTTGACATTGTCATTGCTTTTTGTAATTGTTATTGAAATTTTTATTTCAGGCTTTTCAAAGTTTCATTGATTTTATCAAAGTCTTTTTCGATAGCGCGGTACAATACAATTTTTCCTGTTTTGTCAACGATGATATATCTAGGTATCCAGTCTAAATCTATTGATTTTCCAAAAGCACCTTTCATACCGTCGTTCATCATAAAATGATCGCCTTTTAATTCGTGTTTTTCAATTCCTGCTTTCCATTTATCAGCTGTTTTATCAGCAGAAATAAATAAGTACGAAACATCAGGATTGTTCGCTTGTAATTCTTTTAGTTGAGGCATTGCTTTTACACAATCGCCACACCATGAAGCCCAGACTTCGATAACCAAAGTTTTACCTTTGTATTTTTTTAAAATGTTTTTGAAAGTAACCTGACTTTCATCAGTTGCTAATAATTTTTCAGACAAAGCTTCTTTTGAAAAACTTGTTTTCTGAGCTTGTGAACATGAAAATGTAATAAATGCAATAACGACTAGGGCTAATTGTTTCATACGTAGATACTATTTGTTTTCTTAATTCTAATTTTGAGACCATTTTTTGCCATTACTTTTTAGAACATAAAATCCTAATGATTTCAGGTAATAAATGATCATCAACAAAGTTAAACAAACAAATTGAATGAGAAATGGAGATTAACAAAAATTGAAGAGTCCTTTATTTTATAACAAAAGACAAACTTTGGGTTAAAAAAACAATAGTGAAAACGTAATAGTAGAGCCGTGAAATGCGAATTTGGAAGTATTTTTCGATTTAATTATAAAACAAGGCCAGGAAAAAAGTTTGTTTTATTTTAAAATCTTTCGATTTTTAGAAAAAAAACGGCTGAAATATGCTTTTTTTAGAAAAGAAATTAAATGTATTTTTTTAATTACTTATAGAGAAGCAAAAATGTTATAAACTCCTGATGTCTCATCTTTTTTAAATGCTGTATTTGTAATTTCTACATTTTTATATTCAAAATCAGAGTCCTCTTTTTTTACCAAAATGGCATCAACATGGAGTTCAAAAATGCTTTTGTCATTTACGTTTATAGAGTAATTGATGTTTTCACTTTCTCTTCCTACGTTTTCAAGCACTATTATATCCAAATCGTTATCAGATATAAAACGATGTTTTACAACACCTTTAGAATCCATATTTTTTACAATGATTTTTTCAGGATTATACGTTTTGTTTCTGAATACATTTTCTCCGGTATCTTTATCTAAAATCTGAAACGCGAATGTTTCCGGCGCTGTAAGGTTATCAGTAATATCAGGTTGAGTATTACATCCAATAAATAAAAAAAGAAGTGCGAGGTTTGACAATTGTTTCATAATTATTGATTTAATTAAACAATATTAAGAATAACAAAAGGTACGGCTTATAATTTATATTTTTTAGCAGAGAATATTATTTTAACGTATTTTTTAGTTTAAATTATGATTGCATTTAGCCTTTATTTCTTGGCATAAAACATTGTTAATGTGTCAGGTTTGTATAAAATTCGATTTATTTAAAACAAAAAAAAACACCAATTCAGCCCGATAATGGAAGAATTGGTGTTTTTGAATTTGTAGTTGAAATTAAAATTATAACTTCAAATCCTGTATATCGTTATAATGTACTTTTTGAATGATAGTTCCGTTTTGTATCGCTACAATACTCGGATTGGCTCTTTCTACCGTTTTTAATGCTGTTGCATCACAGAAATAAAAGTCAACATCTAAACCGTATTGTTTTTTAGCTTTTGCAATTTCGTCAGCTCCGGAAGCTGTCATTCCGATCACTTTATAACCTTTTGCTTTAGCATCTTTGCTTAAACTTTCTAATTTTTTCATTCCGTCAGGATTAGATAAAGCAAGATCATAGGTTACGAAAACTAGTAATTTTGGTTCTTTTAATAATTCTTCTTTATAATCAGAATCATCTTTTACCATTGTAAAATCGTGAATTGGCGGAATATAACCTTCAGTAATTACTTTGTCTTTTCTATCCACAAAAGTGGCTCCTTCAGGGATATTTGCCAGGTCTTTTTCGGTAAATTCTTTATCAACGCCATTTACTTTGTAGATAAAAATCATTTCTACTACAGATTTTGGTGCACCTTCAGGAATTTCCATTCCTTTCTCGATGTTCGTTCCCACTTTGTAAGGACGGAAATCTTTTATCGGATTATGATTTAAAACCCAAACGGCCATAAAAATACACAATACAACACTGGCGTAAGTAATGATATTCGTAACAGCACTTGAGAATAAAGGTTTTATTAAATTTTTATTGATGAATAAAATCAGAATAAAGAATAGTAAAACAATATCTTTTGTAAAGGATTGCCAAGGTGTTAAATGCAATGCGTCACCAAAACATCCGCAATCTTTTACGACGTCAAAATAAGCAGAGTAGAAGGTAAGGAACGAGAAGAAAATAACTAAAAGCAATAAAGCCCATATCGTAAGTTTTGATTTGTAACCTACCAACAACATAACGCCCAAAACAACTTCAAGAATTACTAAAAAGATCCCTAATCCTAAAGCCAATGGCTCTAAAAAAGGCATATTGAAAACCGGTTCGCTAAAATATTCGGCTAATTTATAAGAGAATCCAACCGGATCATTCAGTTTAATTAATCCGGAAATAATAAATAATACTCCGACAAATAATCTCGAGAATTGAGTAATGATGTTTTTCATGTTGTTTAAATTTAAATTCCAAATTTTTTTAAACCCAAATTCCAATTTAGATTTCGAATTTGGTCCCGAAACTTCGGGATATTTTCTGGGATTTGATTTTTATTTTATTGGTTCAAGTATCAATGCAAAAACAGAATAATTAATCATATCCTGATAATTGGCATCAATGCCTTCAGAAACTAAAGTTTTTCCTTTATTGTCTTCAATTTGCTTTACGCGAAGTAATTTTTGCAGAATCAAATCAGTCAGTGAACTTACACGCATATCGCGCCAGGCCTCGCCATAATCATGGTTTTTGGCTTCCATTAACTCTTTGGTTAATTTAACTTTAGCATCGTATAATTCAGTGGCTTGCTCTACACTTAAATCAGGCTGATCTACAACACCCAATTCCAGCTGAATCAAAGCCATAATCGAATAATTGATAATCCCGATGAACTCTCCTTTTTCATCTTCATCAACTTTACGTACTTCGTTTTCTTGTAAACTTCTGATTCTTTGTGCTTTTATGAATATCTGATCGGTTAGCGATGGCAGTCTTAAAATTCGCCATGCACTACCATAATCTTTCATTTTATTGATAAACAATGTTCGGCAAACCGTAATTACATTATCAAATTCAAGGGAAGTATTCTTCATTTATTGCTGTATATTTGCTAAAATTTCTTCAAAAATAGGGATAATATTAAAGAGTTTCAAGTTTCAGGTTTTCTTTGTTTCAAGTTTTTTCTAAACAAAGTGTTAATGCCAATAACTTGAAATTAGAAAGCAATATAAAAAGTTTCAGGTTTCAGGTTTAAAGTTTCTATTTCTGGGACTTACACAATCTGTATCGACCTGAAACCTGAAACAAATAAAACTTGGAACAAAATGTTGATTAACTGCAAAGGTGAACTTATAGATCTGTCGATTCCTAAAGTGATGGGAATTCTGAATGTAACGCCAAACTCCTTTTTTGACGGAGGAAAATATAAAAATGAAGAGGAGATTGTCTCACAAGTAGATAAAATGTTATCTGAAGGAGCTACATTTATAGATATTGGTGCATATTCAAGCAAACCAAGTGCTGAATTTGTGACTGAACAGGAAGAAATAGATCGTATCGTTCCTGCAATTGAATTGATTTTAAAGCATTTTCCGAAAACTTTATTGTCGATTGATACTTTTAGGGCTAAGGTTGCTAAAGCAAGTATAGAAAGTGGTGCAGCTATTATAAACGACATTGCAGCAGGAGAATTAGACGATAAAATGTTTGATGTCATTGCCGATTATAATGTTCCGTATATTATGATGCACATGCGAGGGAATCCGCAAACGATGCAAAGTATGACGCAGTATGAGGATATTGTAAAAGAAATGTTGTTCTATTTTTCTGAAAAGGTAAAAAAGGCCAGAAGTTTCGGTATTAATGATTTGATTTTAGATCCAGGTTTTGGATTCGCAAAAACAACCGACCAAAATTATGAAGTTTTGCAAAAAATGGAACTTTTTAATTTATTAGAATTGCCGGTTTTAGCCGGAGTTTCAAGAAAATCAATGATTTATAAAACACTTAATAATACAGCACAAGAAGCTTTAAACGGAACCACGGTTCTTAATACCATCGCTTTGACCAAAGGCGCAAAAATCCTTCGTGTTCATGATGTAAAAGAGGCGATGGAATGTGTTACTTTGTTTGGGAAAATTGGTTCTTAATGAGAATAATCGTGGGGTTTAAAAATAAATAAATATGAAATACTTTACTATAATTATCGCTTTTCTTCTTTTCTCCTGCGAAGAAAAAAAAGACATCCTATTACCAAAAGCAAATGTTTCTATTGTAAAAGATGTACAAGATCATTCACCCATTTACATTTTTTTCAAAACAGAAGGAAAAGATACAATCGCTGATGTCAACAGAAAAAATAGTATAATTTCAACCAACTGGATTTTTAATATCGACAAACGTTTACCGTTAAGATTGGTAATTCCCGAAGTAATGAAACTTCAGGAAAAAAAGCGATCTGACAGTGCGCATAAAAACGAAAATGCTGAAAATTATTATTCCTATGCGGATGTTACGGGTAAGAATTTAGCCTTTTTACCTTTCACGAAAGTGTATTATAAAATAGAAAAACCGAATAGGGAAAATTTTGTCTTTTACTTTAGAAAAGGAAAAGAAAAAGTTCTGATGGGAAATATAGAAATAAAAAAATCAGAAATATTACAACATTTTTATAGTATAAAATTTAAAAAAGTTCCAAATATGGTATTCTTATTTGATGAAAACATGAGTTACGAAGAATATATCCAGAATAAAATTTTGCTACAAAAGTATGTGTCTCACAATCTTGATAAACTTCCAGTAGAATTCATTTTCTAAATAATTTTACGATTAAACAATTTCAACAAATAAACGATTAAACGCTACTGATGATGATAAGGTTCATTGCGTAAAATCGTGAATCCGCGATACAATTGTTCGATAAAAAACAAACGAACCATTTGGTGCGAAAAGGTCATAAGTGAAAGCGAAATCTTTCCTTGTGCTTTGCTGTAAACCGTATCAGAGAATCCGTAAGGACCGCCAATTACGAAAACCAGAGTTTTAATCCCTGAGTTCATTTTCTTTTGTAATTCTTCAGAAAAACCAACGCTGGAGAAGTTTTTTCCGTTTTCATCCAATAAAATCAACTGATCGGTTGGTGAAAGTTTAGAAAGAATCAATTCGCCTTCTTTTTCCTTTTGCTGACTTTCTGATAAGTTTTTGACGTTTTTGATATCCGGAATTATCTCCAAATCAAATTTAATATAAAACGACAAACGCTTGGTATAATCGTCGATCAAAGTTTGCAGCGATTTATTGTCGGTTTTGCCAATGGCGATAAGTTTGATATTCATTGGTTAGTTTTTATTTTTTGCCACAGATTAAAAGATTTTCACAGATTAATATAAAGTGAATTTTAAAAAAAAATACTTTTTAATCTTTTAATCTGAGGCAAAATAAATCTCTATTTTTTATTTTCAAAAACGGTTTCAAAATGTTCTACAATAGGAAACGGTTCGTAATATTGATGTAAAATTTTCTTCCATTCCAGATAAGCTTCAGAATTTCTGAAACCTTCTGTATGATCTTCCAGCGTATTCCAGTCTACTAGTAAAAGATATTTGTTTTCGACTTCAAGACATTTTTCTAAGCGATGCCCAAGATAACCATCAATTGATGAAATATATTGACTTGCTTTTGCAAAATCAGCCTCAAATTGATTTGCTAATTCTGGTTTTATATAGAGAAAAGCTGCTTCTAGAATCATAGTTTAATATTGGTAAACCTAACAGGTTTTTAAAACCTGTTAGGTTTTGTTAGTTTTTAGAAAATTTATCTTCAAAAGTTTTGAACCTTGCGTCTAAATCTTTCAATAATTGTTTTTTTACCGCTGGATCCTGAATAAAACTGTAATTAATACTGTTGTAAACATATTGTTTTATAGTGGCGTACGAAACGTCAGGATATCTTTTGGCCAGCAAAACATATTGTTCCGTCATGTTTGTTCTTAAGATTCCGGCATCGTCTGTACTGATTACGATGGGCACATTAAATTCTTTGTAAAGCGTAAACGGATGTCTGTTTTCTTTTACTTTTAGAATGAATTCATTACTCGTTAAATTGATCTCAATTGGGATATTGTTTTTTGCCATATAGCGCAATAAATCATAAGAATTTGCCTCGTAAGCCATATCAACTCCATGACCAATTCTGTTTGCTCCGGCAACATAAATCGCATCATTTATGTGCCAGGTTAAATCTTCGGGCTGAACCAAACCCAGAGTCAATTCTCCTGCGTGAAGCGTGTATTTTACCTCCGGATATTTAGAATGGCAATATTTGAACATTAGCATGTGTAACCAATAATCTTTCATCGAATTCTCGCCATGTTCCGGAGAAACAATGTTTACACCCGCTACCAATTTGCTATCGTTTGCAGAAATAAAAGCAATGGTAAGATTCTTGAATAAATCAACCGGATCCATAAAACGAAGTACGAAATTTTGATAACGCATGGTAAATTTGTCGTCATCAATTTTTAAGTCTTTATGGAGTTTAGCGATGAAATTAGTATTAAAATCTGCAGCATATTTTTTAGCATCTTTCTTTTGAATCGATTTATACAATTCATCTAAAAGTTTCAGAACTGCTTTTTCATCTCTTTGTGTTGCTGCCTGACGTAATTTTGTATTGAAATCGGTTAAATCAGAAACGTTCATATCACACGGAATCGTTGATAATTGTGTTTCGATATAACTGACATTTTCAGCAATGGCACGTTTTTTTAATTCGAGCATTCCCTCTGCAAAATGGCCTGTGATAGTAGATTCAAATTTCATGAAAGAATCAAAAAACTGATCGTCAGAAGGAACAGCACCATTATAATCCTTAACAGACCAAGTCTGCATAATTTGCTGCTCGTAATATTCTAGTTTTTCTTTTTCTTTAAGAGATGAAAATCTTTCCCAGTTTCCTTTTTCAGGTTTTGTTTTAGAAACCGCCATAGTTTCTAAATTCAAATAAAAATCTTCTGCAATAGCTCTTTCCAAAAGAGGTTCTGCATATACTGATCCCGAAAAATGATGGTGTAAATCGCCGCCCTTAGGCATTTGCTGAAAGAAAGCTGTTAAGAGAGCTTCGTTATTTCTGTTTTTATTTAAATAATTTTCAGCCGTTTGAGAAAAGCCGATTTGTGCTATGAAAAAACAGAAAAGTGTAATTATCCTCGTCATACTCTAAGTTTAAATTACATGCAAATATACGAGTTTCTGCGGAAATTTGAAACTATGATTTTTGGAGGGGTGAATTTTTACCGCAAAGTTTTTTTTGTATAGGCGAATTTTATCGCAAAGTTCGCTAAGGTTTTTCGCAAAGAGCGGAAAGTCTTTTTGCTGAGAATAAAACTTTACACAAAGTTCACAAAGGTGTTGCATAAAGAGTTCCGGAGGAACAAACTATATTGTAGGGATGGATTTTAATCCATCATACGCAATCAAGATCCACAATGTTGTCATCTCGACGGAGGAGAGATCACACTAGTAGCTCGCCAAAGATTGACGACTTACTTTGCGGAATTTCTTTTGTGATTTCTCCTCCGTCGAAATGACAAACTAGATGGCTATAAAATAAAAAAAGACGCACTGCTGTGCGTCTCTATGTGAATATGTGTAAAAAACTTAGCACCTTTAAGAAAAAAGCACATCATGTATCTCTTCGACCTTATCAAAAACACTTTTTGCAAAAGGACAAAGCGGAATAATTTTTAAGTTGTTAGCTCTGGCATATTCTACAGCGGCCATAACCAGTTTTTTTCCAACACCTTTTCCATTAAATTCTTCATTAACTTCGGTATGGTCAATGATGAATTTAGAATCTCCCGCCCAGGTATAAGTCATTTTTCCGGCTTGTTTTTCTTCTTCTACAGCTTCAAAATAGCCTCTTCTTGTATCGTTTATTTGTTTGATTTCCATGATAAGTTATATTAATGTGGTTTTGATTTCTATGGTATGTGTTAATGTTTTGTGTATTGGGCAACTGTTGGCAATCGTTTCAAGTCGTTGTCTTTGTGTTTGGTCTACTTCGCCAATAATTTCGATTTTTCGTGTAAATAAAGAAACGTTTTGCTCGGCATCCCTTTCAAAATCGACTTTGATTTTAATTTCAGAAACGTCCCATTGTTTTCTGTTAATGTACATTCTAAGTGTAATTAAAGTACAAGAAGCCAGAGAGGAAGCCAGAAGTTCTGAAGGACTAAACCCTAGATTTTTTCCTCCCATTTCCTGAGGTTCATCGGCGATTACAATATTGCCGCTGGCTGATGTTATTTCCGTTCGATACAAACGTGTATCTATTTGTGCTGATATTGTTTGCATATATTATTTGATTCTTGGTTCAGGTAATGGTACAAATTCGGTTTCGCCAGGAACTTTCGGGAAAGTTTGCTCGGTCCAGTCTTTTTTTGCTTTTTCGATGAGGTTTTTATCTGAGGAAACAAAATTCCAAAAGATAAAATGTTCTTCAGGAAATGGTTGTCCTCCAAAGATGTAAACTGTAGAATTCTCAGTAATTTCAAACTCACAAAGTGTACTATCGTTTGTAATTAAAATTTGTTTGGGATCGTAAACATGTTCACCGCTTTTAATGCTCCCCTCTAAAATATACAAACCGCTTTCGCCGAATAAATGATGCCCGATATTGATTTTTTTAGCCTGAGTACTTTTAATCTCAATAAAATATAACGGACTGTAAACTGGAACGGGTGATTTTTTGCCAAAAGCTTCTCCGGCAATTAGTTTATATGAAACTCCGTCCTCTTCCCAAGCCGGAATATCATCGGCTTCAACATGGGTAAAATTAGGATCCATTTGTTCCAACTCTTTGGGCAGTGCAACCCAAATTTGTAATCCGTGAAGCATTTTGTCTGAATGTCTTAAATATTCAGGCGTTCTTTCAGAATGTACAATTCCTTTTCCGGCAGTCATCCAGTTTACAGCGCCTGGTTTTATTTCCAGTTCGGTTCCTAAACTGTCGCGGTGCATAATGCTTCCTTCAAACAAAAAAGTAAGAGTCGAAAGTCCAATATGCGGATGTGGCGGAACATCCATATTTTCGTGATCACTTAAATGTGCAGGTCCCATATGATCGATAAAGACAAAAGGTCCAACAGCTCTTTTTTCGCGGAAAGGCAATAGTCGGCCTACCATAAAGTTGCCAATATTGGCAGCACGCTCTTCGATAATTAAACTGATATTTGACATGATTATTTTGTTTTGATTTGAATACAAAATTACAGCTGCCATAGAGATCTGTAACTTAATTTAGATTAAGAAAGGTTGTTTTTGTTTTTTTTGAGATATAAAAATAAGGATTTTTAACACATAGAAACGTAGATTTTAGGCTTGTGTAATAAAAGAATATGAAAAGAAACTAGTTTCTCACACATTGCTATGTGTTTTAAAATGAGAGAAACGTCTTTTTTTGGCTTTTAAAGCTATGTTTCTATGTGTTTAAAATTCTAGTCAATCAATTCAAATTCCAAAGATTCACTTTCAGTTCCATTAATTATAATCGACAATTGATGCGCTCCTGTATGAAAAACTCTCGTTGTGATTAATTTAAAAGACTGATTTCTCTCTACCTTAATTACCTGATTAGGCTGATAAATTTTCTCACTTATTTTAAAAACTTTTTTTGCCAAATGCCCTTTTGATTTCTTGTAATGAACGGCATATTCTAAACGAACGGTTTTAGGTTCTTCGTTTTTATTGTTTAAGTGAAAATGAAATTGCAGATAATCACCAATTTTTACAATTGGCGTTTTAATTTCGAAGGAAGAAAGTTCGATATTGGTGCTCTCTAAACCATAATGACTTAGAATTTCAGGATGGCCTTGTTTTAATAAAGTTCGGCAGCCGTGTTTTATAATTGCATCAGTTTCTTTGCTGTGTCCTTTCCATTTATTGGCTATTTCTAACACAATCTGCGGATTATCTTTTGCAATATCATTTAAGTTATTAGCCACACTTCTTCGTACATATTCTGAAGGGTCGTTTTTTAGATTTTCTAAAATAGGCAGAATCGAAGCAGGATCTTTTTTAAGAAACGGAATCGCCATTGCCCACGGTAATCTTGGTCGGCTTCCTTCGCTGGATAGTCTGCGTACATGATGATTTTCATGCAATGACCATTTGATCATTTCGTGAATCATTTGTTCTTTGTATTTTAAAATAAAAGGCCGAACGGCAAATTCGCAGCTGATAAACTGTGTGATAGAAACAAAGGCTTTCGCCGAAGTTTTAAAATCGTCTAAGCCATACATTTCGATATAATCAGCAAAGAATATGAAAGCCAGATTACCATCTGTAAAATTATTTTTTTTTAGATTTTCGATGATTTTATCGATTAAAGCGACAGCTTGGGGAAAATTTTGAGGCATAAATTGATGCAGTACGACTGTTGTGTGTTTCATACGGTCCTTCCATTCTTTTTGGGCAAAATCGCCTTCATAAATGTTTGCTATAAATTTTTGTTTATCGAAAGCAGGGTGTACTTCGGACACAGCCTGACCAAATTTTTCGTAAAAAGTAACGGAGTAAATATCTTTAATTAAGCCCATGATTTTGTTTGAATGAACTTCAAAGATATTTAATGTTCCTGATCATGTCTAACAAAAAAAAAGATTTTAACCATTACGATATTAAGTTTATTAAGAATCAGGTTCATTTTTTCTTACTATCTTAAATGGTGAAAAAAAGAAAAATGTATGGCGTTAATTTTTTTTCATATGGGTTGAACTTTCAAATCCACAAAATATGTCCTACTTTAGCGTTTCATAAAATTTAAGAAAAATGATTAGCGAAGTACAATTTCAAACCGAATTACAACTATTAATTAGCAATGCAATTCGTGAAGATGTAGGCACAGGCGATTATAGTTCATTGGCGTGTATTCCGGAAACGGCGCACGGACAAGCTAAGTTATTAGTAAAAGATCAGGGGATTATTGCAGGTGTTGCACTTGCAAAAATGATTTTTGAATATGTAGATCCAAAACTAAAGATTAAGACTTATATCGAAGACGGAACGCATGTAGAATATGGTGATGTTGTTTTTGAAGTTTCGGGAAGTTCTCAATCTATTTTGAAATCAGAAAGAGTAGTTTTAAATACCATGCAGCGTATGTCAGCCATTGCTACAAAGACAGATCAGTACGTTCAGCTTTTAGACGGAACAGGTGCTAAAATTTTGGATACCCGTAAAACAACTCCAAATTTCAGAGCTGCAGAAAAATGGGCCGTAAAAATAGGAGGTGGCGAAAATCATCGCTTTGCATTATATGATATGGTAATGCTAAAAGACAATCATCTTGATTTTGCCGGAGGAATTACGTTAGCTATAAAGAAAACCAAAGAATATTTGAAAGCCAATAATTTAGATCTTAAAATTATTGTTGAGGCCAGAAATCTGGATGAAATTCGTGAAATTCTTTTGAGTGACGGAGTACATAGAATCCTGATTGATAACTTTAATTATGAAGATACTAAAACAGCTGTTCAGTTAATTGGCTCAAAATGCCAAACAGAATCTTCAGGAAATATCAACGAAAAAACGATTCGTGAATACGGACTTTGTGGTGTAAATTATATTTCATCTGGAGCTTTGACTCATTCAGTTTACAATATGGATTTGAGTTTGAAGGCATTTTAGTGAAGTTATGAGTTTTGAGTTATAAGTTATTAGTTTGTAATCTAAAATCTATCCCGATGACTATCGGGGACAACAATCTAAAATCAAAAAAAATATGTCTCAAGAGATAGAAGATCGGATTGAAAAGATTCCTGTAGTACGCTCTCTTGTCCGATTATTAAAGAGAATAAAACTGCCCTGGCTGGAAGGTTTTTCGTTATACGATTTACTCGAAATGTATACCATTGGTATTATCGACGGGGCATTTTCGTATCATGCGAGTGCGGTTTCGTTTAGCTTTTTTATGGCATTGTTTCCATTTGCTTTATTTATTTTAAACCTGATTCCGTTTATTCCTATAGATAATTTTCAGGGAGATTTTTTGCAGTTTGTGCAGCAAAGTGTTCCTCCAAACACCTATGACGCCATTAATAAAATCATTAGTGATATCTTAAATAATAGTCACTCAGGTTTACTTTCATCAGGTTTTTTGCTTTCTATTTTTTTGATGGCAAATGGTATAAATGGGATTTTAAGCGGTTTTGAATCTTCAAAACATGTTTTTGATAAGCGAGGATTCTTCAATCAATATTTAGTTGCATTGGCAATTTCTATTGTTATGACCATTATATTGTTTGTCACGGTGGCCACAATTGTGGTTTTTGAGGTATTTATTCAAAAAACAATCATTCAGGATGTTTTGAGTGATCGTATTCCGCTGATTATTTTGGGCCGATATTTGTTTGTTGTATTGATGATTTTGATAACAACCTCGATATTATTGCGTTATGGTACAAAACAATACAATAAAGTGCCTTTTATAAGCATCGGATCAGTTTTTACAACGATATTAATTGTTATATCTTCGTTCTTTTTTGGGATTTGGGTTATAAAATTCTCAAAATACAACGAACTTTATGGTTCAATTGGGACATTATTGATTCTAATGTTTTATATTTGGATAAACTGTATGATTCTGCTTTTGGGGTTCGAATTGAATGCTACTATCAGAAAATTAAAACAAAAAAACAAATAATATTATGAAAAATTGGATGTTAACGATTGGTGTTTTCTTTTTTGCATTGAGCATTCAGGCTCAAAGTGTTATTGGAAAATGGAAAACAATTGACGATGAAACCGGAGAAGCGAAATCTATTGTAGAGATTTACGAAAAGTCAGGGAAAGTATACGGTAAAGTAGTAGAGATACTTCGTGCCGATCATAAAAAAGATGTCTGTACAAAATGTGAAGGCGCAGATAAAAATAAACCAATTTTAGGTTTAAACATCATCAACGGACTTAAAAAAGACGGAGATGAATATAGCGGAGGAACTATTTTTGATCCTACCAGCGGCAAAAAATACAAATGTTATATCACACTTGAATCTGCTGATAAGCTTAAATTACGCGGTTATGTAGGAATTTCTATTATGGGAAGAACCCAATACTGGACCAGAGTGAAGAATTAATTTTATTAAAAAATAAGAATGCAAAAGTTAGCATCTATACTTTTATTCTTAGGAGTATTATCCAATAGTTTTGGACAATCTAAGAATTCGCCATTACAAATAAGTCATCTTACAGGTGACTTTTATGTTTATAAAACCTTTCATGATTATAAAGGAACACTGATTTCTGCAAATGCATTGTATTTAGTTACGAATAAAGGTGTTGTGCTGTTTGATGCGCCCTGGGACAAAACACAATTTCAGCCTTTATTAGACAGTATAAAAGCAAGACACCACAAAGATGTTGTGATGCATTTTGCAACGCATTCTCATGAAGACAGGGCAGGAGGTTTGGAATTTTACAGGCAAAAAGGGATTAAAACCTATACTATAAAATTAACGGACGAGATTCTTCAGAAAAACAACGAAAAAAGAGCCCGGTTTATAATCCCAAATGATACTACATTTACAGTAGGGCAACATACTTTTGAGGTTTATTATCCCGGTAAAGGCCACGCTCCGGATAATGTTGTAGTTTGGTTTAATAAAGAAAAAGTACTTTACGGAGGCTGTTTTATAAAAAGTACCGAAGCAAAAGACTTGGGTTATTTAGGCGATGCCGATGTAAAAGATTGGGAAAAGTCGATTGCAAAAGTACAGGCAAAATTTAAAAATCCTAAATATATTATTACGGGACATGACGACTGGGAAGATTTAAATTCTTTAAAATATACTTTAAAATTAGTTCAGGAGTATAATGCACAAAAAGCTTCAGATAAAAAATAATCCTTCATATATTAATAAAATAGCTACATGTTTTTTGTCGAAGTTGTTCTACCACTTTCCTTAGCCAAAACCTTTACTTATCGTATTTCTGAGGCCGAATTTCATTTTATTAAAAAAGGAATGCGCGTTGCGGTACCTTTTGGTAAAAGTAAAATTTATACGGCATTGGTAATTGATATGCATCAAAATGAGCCAAGCTTATATGATGCCAAAGAAATTCATCAAATACTAGACGAAAAACCTATTGCGACCGAAATTCAGATTAAACACTGGCTTTGGGTAGCAACTTATTATATGTGCGGAATTGGTGATGTCTATCGCGGTGCTTTCCCAAGCGGATTATTGCTGGAAAGTGAAACCGTAGTTTCGCATAAACCCGATACGTTGGTAAATGATTCCGAACTTTCTGATGAGGAATTTTTAATTTATGAAGCACTGCATCACCAGAGTTCTCTTAAGGTAGAAGAAATTGCCTCAATTTTAAACAAAAAGAATATTTTTCCAATTCTTCAAAAATTAATGGCAAAAGACATTATTGTTTTAGAGGAGGAAATAAAAGAAAGTTATAAACCAAAATTGGTTAGATACGTAAAATTGCATACCAAATACGAATCAGATAATGGTTTAGGAGAATTGTTGGAAGTTTTAAAAAATGCCAATAAACAGAAAGAAATTGTTTTGGCTTATTTTCAAATCATGGCATCTGAAAAGAAACCTATAACGGTAAAAAAACTCGTTGAGGTTTCGAATTCAACTTCTGCCACGGTTAAAGCTTTAATTGATAAAGAAATTTTTGAAGAATATCTTTTACAACAAGATCGGGTGTCATTTTCAGGACAGGCAACTGAGAAGCAATTATTGCTAAGCGACGCGCAGAATGCTGCTTTTGAATCTGTTAAAAACAATCTTTTAGAGAAAGAAGTTTGTTTGCTTCACGGTGTTACGTCAAGTGGAAAAACAGAAATTTATATTAAATTAATTGAAGAATATCTGGCAACAGGACGGCAGGTTTTGTATTTGCTTCCTGAAATTGCCCTTACCACACAATTGGTTTCGCGTTTGCGACTTCATTTTGGAGATAAAGTGGCTGTTTTTCATTCTAAATACAGCAATAACGAAAGGGTGGAGGTTTGGAAACAAACACTTGAAAATTCGCCAAAAGCACAGATTGTAATAGGAGCAAGGTCCGCTTTGTTTCTTCCTTTTGATAATTTAGGTTTACTAATTGTTGATGAAGAGCATGAGCAAACCTTTAAGCAAACAGATCCTGCGCCGCGTTATCACGCGAGGGATGCGGCGATTGTTTTGGCTAATTTTCATAATGCAAAAGTTTTATTAGGATCAGCGACGCCAAGTATTGAAACGTATTTTAATACACAAACGGATAAATACGGTTTGGTGACTCTTTCAGAACGCTACAATGATGTTCGAATGCCTGAAATTCTTTTGGTTGACTTAAAAGACAAACATTTCAGGAAAAGAATGACAGGTCATTTTAGCGACCTTTTAATTGAGGAAATAGCAGAAGCTTTGTCATTAGGCGAGCAAGTAATTTTGTTTCAAAACAGACGTGGATATTCGCCTATAATAGAATGTATGACTTGCGGACACGTGCCTCACTGTCAGCAATGCGATGTGAGTCTGACTTTTCATAAACATAAAAATCAATTGCGTTGCCATTATTGCGGTTATTCGATTGCAAAACCAACGAATTGCCATAGCTGTTCCAGTATTGACTTAACAACGAAAGGATTTGGAACAGAACAAATCGAACAGGAATTAATATCGCTTTTCCCGAAAGCCAAAACCGGCAGAATGGATCAGGATACGACGCGCGGAAAGTTTGGATTCGAAAAAATAATAGATTCTTTTAAAAATCGCGAAATAGATATTCTGGTAGGGACACAAATGCTGGCCAAGGGCCTGGATTTTGATAATGTAAGTCTGGTTGGGATCATGAATGCTGATAATATGCTGCATCACCCTGATTTCAGGGCTTTTGAGCGAAGCTTTCAAATGATGACACAAGTGGCAGGAAGAGCCGGAAGATCAGAGAAACAGGGGAAAGTGGTTATTCAGACCTATAATCCTAATCATAATACAATTCAGCAGGTTACAAACCATAATTATATAGGTATGTATAAGGAGCAATTGTACGATCGTCAGATTTATAAATATCCGCCCTATTTCAGGATCATTAAGCTGACGTTGAAACACCGTGAATTCGAAAAATTAAAAGAAGGATCGATGTGGCTGTATCAGGTTTTGAGTCAAAATCTGGGTATTCCGGTTTTAGGTCCGGAGGAACCTGCGATCAGCAGAATCAGAAATGAATACATCAGAACGATTTTGATTAAGATTCCTCAGAATATGGCATTGGGCGGAACAAAAAAAACTATTCAGAAAATGTTGAATAGTTTTGAGGCTGTTGCTCAGTACAGATCTATAAAAGTTATTGCCAATGTCGATTTTTATTAATTAAGACGACGTTGACAATGCTTTTACTAAATCTTCTTTTTTGTTTCGGCTCAGTGGAATTTTAGTAATACCAATTTCAGCAAACTTACTGTTGAAGCGTTCTACCTTATCGATATTGATAATATAAGATTTGTGCACACGAATAAATTTGTCTTTTGACAAATCATTCTCAAAAGATTTCATTGTAGAAAGTACCAGATTACTATCATCTTCGGTAACCACTCTTACATAATCTCCAAAAGCTTCAATCCATTTGATTTTTGCCGTGAAAATTTTAAGCTTTTTTAGATTACTCTTGATGAATATATGTTCGCCTTCTTCTTCTTTTACGTCTTTTTTAAGCAAATGCATGTCTATTGCTCTTTTTACAGAGGCATTAAAACGATCTACGGCGATAGGTTTCTGAAGGTAATCAGTAGCATCATAATCGAAAGCTTTTAAAGCGTATTCAGCTTTAGAAGTAATAAATATAATTTGCGGCTTAGATTTTAGGCCGTCTAAAAAATCAAATCCATTAATAACAGGCATTTCTATATCAAGAAATATTAAGTCGATATTATTTAAAGAAATACAGCTTTTTGCTTCTATTGCATTAGAAAAATCCCCGATTAAGTGCAAACCTGGGTGATTATTAACTAATTTTGCAATAATGGTCCTTTGTATAGAACTATCATCTACAACAACACAGTTTAGTTTCATAACATTAAGATTTAGAATAAATTCAGGATAGCAGTAGTAAATGTATTATTTTTTTGTAAAAAAAACTAAAATCACCCCGCATTTTTTACATTACAACGAATAAAAGTAAAAAAGTGTTGTATATATAAATTAAATGGTTACTTTTGCACCCAATTTTAACAAATAAATTTTATATTTATGAATCATTATGAAACTGTTTTCATTTTAAATCCCGTTTTATCTGAGGTTCAGGTGAAGGAAACAGTAACGAAATTTGAAGAATTTCTTACTAGTAGAGGAGCTGAAATGGTATCGAAAGAGGATTGGGGTCTTAAAAAAATGGCTTACGAAATCCAAAACAAAAAAAGTGGTTTTTATCACTTATTCGAATTCAAAGTAGCTGGAGAAGTTCTAATTGCTTTTGAAACTGAATTTAGACGTGACGAAAGAGTTATGCGTTTCTTAACTGTAAGTTTAGACAAACATGCTATTTCATGGGCTGAAAGAAGAAGAGCCAAATTAAAATCTACTAAAGCTTAATTATTATGTCTACAATAGAGCAATCTGCAAAAGGAAAAAAAGACGGAGATATCAGATATTTAACGCCTTTAAACATTGAAACTAACAAAACTAAAAAGTACTGTCGTTTCAAAAAATCAGGAATCAAATATATCGATTATAAAGATGCTGATTTCTTATTGAAATTCGTTAATGAGCAAGGAAAAATTCTTCCTCGTCGTTTAACCGGAACTTCATTAAAATACCAAAGAAAAGTTTCTGTAGCTGTAAAAAGAGCTCGTCACTTAGCTTTAATGCCATACGTGGCCGATTTATTAAAATAATATTAAAAAACAAAGTTGTTGGTTTCCGGTAAGATGGAACCTAACTTCTCAAACATAAGGACAACAACATGGAACTTATTTTAAAACAAGACGTACAGAATCTAGGATTTAAAGATGATGTAGTTACTGTAAAAGCTGGTTACGGACGTAACTTTTTAATTCCTCAGGGTTTTGCTGCTTTAGCAACTCCTTCTGCTAAAAAAGTTTTGGCTGAAAACCTAAAACAAAGAGCTCACAAAGAAGCTAAAGTTGTTGCTGATGCAAAAGCATTAGCTGAAACTTTAAAAGCTCTTGAAATTAAACTTACTGCAAAAGCTGGTGGAGAGAAACTTTTTGGTTCTATCACAAACATCGACATTGCTGAAGCTTTAGAGAAATCAGGTAATGCTATTGATAGAAAATTCATCACTAGTGGTATCGTAAAACGTACTGGAAAATATGCAGCTAGCATCCGTTTACACAGAGATGTTATTGTTGAATTGCCATACGAAATTATCGCTGAAAAGTAATAGTTTTATACACTATATAAAAATCCCGATGCGAATCGGGATTTTTTTGTTTAAAAGAAATAATAATTAATCAGACTTAAAGTTATTTGCGCGAAGCATCTTGCTTAAAGCTTATAGCGTAAGGCAAAAAGCCTAAAAAGAAAATGAAATACGCAAGATTAACAAAAGAGCAATTTGATGAATTGCACGCAGAATTTGCTAATTTTTTAGCTACACAAGCCATTGATAAAGGAGAATGGGATTCTCTTAAAATAAATAAGCCGGAAGTGGCTGAACAGGAACTGGATGTCTTTTCTGATTTAATTTGGGAAGGTGTTTTGTCCCGGGCAGAATATTTAGAGCACTTTTCTAAAAATCATATCTTTTTGTTTAAGTGTTTTGAAAAAGATGTGCAATCTATAGTATTAAAGTCATTGGTGCCTGAAACAGATTTTCTAACCAAAGAGGGTTTACAATGGTTAAGCGATAATATGTTTACTGAAAACATAGAAATGAAAGTGGGAAAAAAAGTATTTACAGAAGATAGAAATGCATCTATTTTTGAGTTAATTCAGCAGGGGGCTTTTTTAAGTGACGGACAATTATTCACACAAATTAATACGATTATCGAATCATAGTTTTTTAAAAAGTATAATATTTAAAAGGTAAATAATTGATGTTAAATTATTTACCTTTTTTTATTTTTTTAACTTTTGTTTAAACTTTTTTTCTTTTTTTACCCCGTATTTCTACCTGTTTTTTTAGAATAATGTAAAGAAACCTGTTCTTTGTTTCTAAAATGTAGGTTTTGCTTTTCATTTACCCTTCTTAATGGATAAATAAGCCCTTTTTTAAAGCTTTAAAGTAAGTATTAGATTACTTTTTGAAGATTTAACATAAAATATATATTTTTTTTGTGACAATTATAACAGTTGTTTTTCCTTAAAAAGTGTAGGTTTTTCTGATATTTTAACTGTTTTCTGAAAATTAAATTTCTTTTAAAATTAAAAAAATAAGAATTTTATACTTGTTTTACATTTTTGTTTTTTATAATTTTAGAATATAAAAGTTAAACAAATAGTTTTTTTAACTTTTTAAAAGGCATAATCAAAAAAACAATTTAATTGCAGTTTTACTTATTAAAACAAATTACTGTTTTTGTATTTATTGAAATTTATAAAATTAGAAGATTTAAATAATAACTTAATTATATTGCTTATGGAATTGACATCTACTTTCTTTATCAAGTTTGCATTAATTATTCCTATCATTTTAGTTTTGTTTTTTATCTGTTTGAAAATGATCAAGTCTATTTTTAAAACAGCTTTTCATATAAGTGCAAACTTTCCGCAACAATTTTTTATTTATGTCAGTTTTTTATTTTCAAAGCCCAATCGGCGACTTTGTTGATGAAAAGCTTTTTTGTGTTTAAACCTGTTTAAATTCAAAGAAGCTTTATGATAAACATAATGATTCAATTTTTAGAATTTAATTCTAAATCAGCAAAATTTACAGATAGACTAATCAACTCTCTATAGATATTGAATCATACTATATATCAGGAATTCCCCCAGTTCTACTCACTTAAATTTTCTTTTATGAAAATTAAACCTATAACAAATCACTCCTCCTGGAAGATTGATTCAGATCAATATTCCCTAAAGTTTTCCGGACACTTTTTATTCTACAGGAATAAAAACTGCTCTTTAGTATACTTCGGTATACGTAATACGACATGATTTTTTTACCGAAATGCAGTTTACATTCTTAGTATACTACGAATTTAAATTTCATTTTAACTAGTTGATTTTTAGTGTTTTTAAGAATTGCCTAAGCTTACGTGCTTATCGCAAGAGGTATTTTATTGTCCATTTTCTAATCTTCCAAATTATGAAAAAAAATTCTACTTTTTATGATCTCATTGTTAAGAAGAGATTGTTAGCCGTCTGGCTTTTATTGTTTTTATTGCTTGTGAGTAATAAAAACTTTGCTCAAACGTTTTGTCGACCTACAGGACATACTACTGGTATTGGTGGAGCCTGTTTAGGTGCTACTGGAGTAACTAATGCTGCTTTGGCTTACGATTCCAGTTTAAGTACTTATGCAACAATAACAAATTCTTTAGGTATAGCTTGTTTTGCTCAGGAAACAGTAACCTTTAATCAAACTGCAAAAGCAGGAGATCAAATTGTTGTATATTATGGTAATGGCACTAATGTAATAAGTGCAGATGTACTGGCAAATTCGACTATTCAGCCTTTTTTGTCGGGAGCTTCTGCCGGAAGTGCGGTTCCGTTGAGCGGATTAATTAGTCTTCAATTGTTAGATAATGGAGAGACTGTTAATATTGTAAAGTATACTTTAACATCAGATGCAAATCAGTTAAAAATTCAAACAGGGGGACTTGTTAGTTTACTGGTTAATTTAAGAGTCTATGATGTGCGTTTGCAATTTGCAAAACCAACGATTGCAAATGGAGAAACACAATCTGTGTGTTTCGGACAATCTGCAGCGCTTTCTGCCACTGCGGCCGCTGGTACTACAATAGCCTGGTACGATTCGCCAACTGCGACTACACCGCTTTCAAGTGTTGGCACTTATACGACACCAGCTTTAACAGCAACCACAACTTATTATGTAAGTACTTCAAGAAACGCTGGCTGCGAAAGTGATCAACGATTGCCTGTAACTATAAATGTAATAAATCCGATACAGCCTGCCGTAAGTACAACAGGAACAACTATTTGTTCTGCTGGTGCAACGCAGGCTACTACGTTATCGGTTATAAATCCTGTCTTAGGAACAACTTATTCCTGGTTTAATGTCGCAAATGGAGGTACTGCTTTGGCTAGCGGTACTACTTACACACCCACTGTACCTACAGGTATTTCTACTTTTTATGTAGAAGCGTCAATTGGATCGTGTAAATCGACTCGTACTGCGGTAACAGTTACTTCAACTCCGGTTCCTGCGCCTGCAACAATATTAACTCAAAGCGTTTCTATACTTTCTGGTCAAAATGCAACTTTAAGTGCTTCGACAACTGAACCAGGTGTTGGTTTAGATTGGTATGATGTTCCGACAGGAGGAACAAAATTACTAGCTAATTCTAGTACTTTTACAACCCCAATTTTAACAGCTACTAAAACCTATTATGTTGAATCAGTTAATCTTACAGGAGGTTGTGTCAGCACTGCCAGAGTGCCTGTAACGGTTACGGTTCAGCCAACGGCTTTAGGCGGATGTCTTGAGGCCAGCAGTCAAGTAACTACTCAAATTGGTATATGTTTATTGTGCAGTTCAACTAATCTAAATAATTCTGTAGACGGTAATCCTGCAACAGCAGCGAGTTTAAGCGTTCCAATTGGGGTGGCTGCATCACTACAACAAACATTACAATTTAATAATCCTGGAAAAGCGGGTGACATTGTTGATGTTGAATTGGCACTGCCAGGCGGTATTGTTGATCTTTCTTTGTTAGGAGCCGTAAGCTTAGCTACATATAATGGAGCTACTTATAATAATGACCGGATTTTTATAAATAATCCGTTAGTGACCTTACAATTATTATCAGGAAATAGATTTAAAGCAAGTATTGTTGCTGGAGCTAACTTTGATAGAGTAGAAATTCGATTAGGAGGTTTGGCAACTGCTTTAACGACCTTAGATATTTATCAGGCGACTTACAGATACAAAGCACCAGTTATTTCTGGAAATACTACAATTTGCGGCGGCCAAACTGCAACTTTAAATGCTAATCTGGCCTTAGGAGAAACTATTAGATGGTATGATGCTTTAACTGGCGGGAATTTATTAAACAGTACAGCTTCGTTTACCACTCTGCCTTTAACAGCTAATACAACTTATTATGTTGAATTGACTCGCAATGGCTGTGTAAATAGCGAAAGAAATCCTGTTACGGTTACAGTAAATAACCCTGTTGCGCCAACGGTAGTTTTTACAGGTCCGTCTAATTTCTGTAGCGGCGAATCGACAACAATTGCAGTAGATTCACCAATTGCAGGAACAACTTATAAGTGGTATGATCTAGCCAGTGGTGGAACATTATTGTTTACAGGAACTTCTTATACAACACCAAATCTTACGGTTACTACTCCTTATTATGTAGAAGCGGTAATTGGAAGTTGCACAAGTACAACCCGTACTCCCGTAAATGTAAATGTTAGCCCACGACCAGCAGTACCTGTTCCTGTATCTTCAAATGTTGTTATTCAATCTGGACAAACTGTAACTTTAGCTGTAACTGCTGAAGCGCAAACTAATTATGAATGGTATGATGCGCCAACGGGAGGAACTCTCTTGCAAGGTTCTGGCAGTAGTACATATAGTACTCCAGTATTGACTGCAAATAAAACATTTTATGTTGAAGCTGTAAGTACTTTATCGGATTGTACAAGTAGTTCAAGAGCTGCCATTAACGTGATAGTTACTAATACAGTTAGTAGTTGTTTACAGCCAAGTACACAAGCCATAACTGTGGACCCTGTTTTATTATGTGTTTTATGTAATGGAATTAACGGCCCTAACGCTGTTGACGGAAACCCAAATACATTTGCTTCTTTGATTATAACTGCTGGAGTACTTAATTCATACATACAACAACAATTAAATTTTCTGACTCCTGGTAAAGCAGGTGACATTATTGATGTAGAATTAGAGTTACCTGGCGGACTTGCAGATATAGCATTGTTAGGATCTGTAAGTATAGGAACTTCTTTTGGAGGAACTGAAAATTCTGGAAGACTTGCAGTAAACAATAGTCTGCTGAATTTACAAGTATTATCAGGCAACAAATTTAAAGTTAGTTATCCAGCGACTGCTGCATTCGATAGAGTCGATATTAGACTGGGAGCATTAGTTGGCTTATTAACTACTTTGAATGTTTATGGAGCTTCTTATAGATTTCCAAATGCTACAATAACCGGAGCAGCAGCGCCAATTTGTGCGGGAAGTACCGCTACATTATCTGCATCTTCTTCGTCAGTAGATGATGAATTTAAATGGTATGATAGTCCAACCGGCGTAAATGAAGTTGCTGTAAGTCCAACTGCTCCTTTAACAAGTACAACTATCTATTATTTAGAAACTACTCGTTCAGGATGTACAAATAGTGTACGTCAGCCTGTAACAGTTACAGTATTGCCTATCCCAACAGCTGCGGATATTACAATTGCAAGCCCGCTAACAGCTTCTTGTGCAGGAGGTATTGTATTGACTCCAACATCTGCTTTAGCAGGGGCAACTTTTAAATATTATACAGACCAAAATAAAACACAGGAAATTACAACAGGTACTACAGCTGGAGTAACTTATGTTAAGGACGCTACAACAGGAGCACTTACAATAAGTGGACTTACTGCTGCGAATGCACCATATACTTATTATGTATCTGTTCTTAACGGCGGTACTTGCGAAAATGTAAATGGTACTTTAAAAGAGGTTATCGTAAATTATCCTGCGGGCTCAGCATTGGCTGTTACAACTCCATTTGCCGGATGTGCTAAGGTAAATTTAAGAGATGCTATCACCAATTTTGATACATTAGGAAATACTACTTACACTTTCTTTGATGCAGCCAATAATCCAATTACAGATCAGGCGGCGGCTAATATAACAGCGAGTGGTAATTATTTTATTCAGGCTCAGACAACAGGTGTTGCTTGTCCATCTGTAAAAGTGCCGGTAACTGTAAACGTAACTCCATTACCAACATTAACAGGAGTAACAAGCTCAATAGCAGTTACAAAAGGTTCATCTGTTACTTTAGCAGCATCATCAAACGGAACCATAACCTGGTACGATCCACAAGGAAATGCTTTAGGATCTAATACTACAGGTCCTCTTAATACAGTAGGAGTATTCACTTATACTGTAATTGCGAGCAACGGATCTTGTACTACAAGTCAAACCGTAACCATTAGTGTTATTGATCCTGCGACTTGTGATACTCTATTAGAAAGGGTATATGCTAACTCTCAATTATCAGGTTCTATTATTACCGGTAATGTAACAAATGGCGCTTTGGCCGTTGATGGCGACCCAGGTACTTTCTCTACTATTACTACAGGTTTAGGACTTTTAGGTATTGGAACGACATGGCAGAATCTGCAATGGCCTACAACTATTCCTAAAGGAACTCCGGTAACAGTTAAATTAGGTTTGCAAAATAGTTTAATTGCTGTTGGACAAAGTATTTCAGTAGTAGGTACTAAACGAGACGGATCTAATAATCCTATTGATATTGGAACTTTACAATCAGTATCAGGTTCATTATTGAATTTATTACCAGGTCAAAATTCATTCGAATATACATTTGTACCTTCTAATACTTCAGGACTTCAGGATTATGATGGTATCCGTGTACAACTGGGATCAATTTTAAGTGTAGCACAAAACATTAATGTTTATGATGCTTATTATAAAAAACAAGTTACACAAATTGCTTGTGGTCAAGGAGATATTGAAGATATTTTCTCTGGCGTAAAAGACTTGGGAGTAGGTGCTTTAACAGCTACTGTAGGGGTCTCTAATCCGTGGAATATAGCCGATGGTGATGTTGCTACCTATGCTACAATGTTTAGTGGAGCAGGAGTTCTTGCTGCTGCTGAACTTACCACAACTTTTAGAACACCATCTATGGTAGGGGATAGTTTAAGAATTACAATTTCTAAACCAGGAACCCTTTTAAATCTTAACTTACTAACCGGATTCACGATTCAGTTATATTCAGGTAATATTGCTGTAGGTGCTCCAATACAAAATACAAGTAGTTTATTGACTTTAAAATTGCTTTCCGGAGACACTATGGCTATGACAATTGTTGCGCCTCAAACACAGCCTTATGATAAAGTTGTGATTACTTTTGGAGGTGTTGCAAGTGTTTTAGATCAGCTTAGAGTTCATACCATTGATCGCGTAACCAATACTAAAGTTATTGGAGAAGATACAGATGGGAAAGTTACGGTCTGTCCCGGAGCGGCGATTACACTTCAGGTCCCTCCAAAATCATGTGCAGATTATGCCTGGTATGATTCTCCAACTGGAGGAAATCTCGTAGCAAGCGGGCAAACGTATACACTTCCTGCTACTTTAGCAGCGGGCACTTATAAATATTATGTTCAGCCAATTCGTTACGGTTGTGCTGCTTTAGAAAGAGGAGAAGTAACAGTAGTTGTTAGAGCTACTACTCCAGTATCAGCAATAGCAAACGTAACTATAAATGGAGGAAATAGCACTATTATTTGTTCTGAAACAGGAACAGTAACATTAGATGCAGTTTTAAGCAATACACCGGTTCTTACGAATCCGGTATATCACTGGTATAGTTTTGACGGAACAACAAGTCAGTTAATTCCAGGTGAAACAATATCTAAATTAGTAATAAACGGATTAGCTCCGGGAACTTATACTTATTATTTAGGAGTTAGTTCAGATGAGTATTGTGAGACTACACCAGCAAATAGAAGACAAATCACATTTACAATATTACCAACTTCTCTTGAAACGGATATTGTAGTAAATAATGCTTCTATTTGTCATAATACAGATGCAGTTTTAACGCCAACAAGTACGCTTATAAACCCGGTTTTCTTCTGGTATTTAGATGCTAATAAAACGCAGCCTATTTTAAATGGAACCGTGAGCGGTGTAACTTATGCTGTTAGTACTACAGGAGTTTTAACGGTATCAGGTTTAACAAATGCTATGAGTCCTCTTACTTATTATGTTGCTGTTACAAGCGATAATACATGTCAAAATAAAAACGGAGAGCTTAAAGCAGCGACTGTAATAGTAAATGATCCTCCAACACCAACATCTACAAATAATCCTCAAAATTTCTGTTTAATAAATCAGCCAACAGTTGCTAATCTTCAGGCAAATGAAGCCAATGTAGTTTGGTATCTTGCATCAACAGGAGGAACAGCATTAGATCCAACAACAGCATTAGTTAATGGAACAATTTATTATGGAGCTATAAAAGATTTATTAGGTTGTGAGAGCTCAGTTCGATCAGAAATAGCAGTAAATGTAACGGATCCTGGCACACCAACCACAACAGATACGACACAGGATTTCTGTCTGGTTAATACACCTACAATTGCCAGTATTCAGGTTGATACCCCTGCAGTGGGAACAATAGTTTGGTATAGTGCTGCATCAGGAGGAGCGCCACTTGCCAGCACTACGCCATTAACAAACACATCTTATTTTGCTGCTATTTCAAATCCTGCCACAACTTGCGAAAGTGCAGTAAGATTAGAAGTTGCCGTAACAGTGAGTGATCCTGGTACACCAACATTAATAACTGCCGGACCGCAGAACTTCTGTTTGACAGATGCACCAACTTTTGCGAGCGTTCAGTTGAATGTACCCAATATCGTTTGGTATGATCTGGCCAATGGCGGAACATTAATCCCAAATACTACAGCTCTTACAAGCGGTACTTATTATGCAGCTATAAAAGATGCGGTTTCAGGATGTGAAAGTCAGACAAGACTGCCTGTTGTGATCAACGTTAACGATCCGGGAACGCCAACATTAATAACTGCCGGACCACAGAACTTCTGTTTGGCAGATGCGCCAACATTTGCAAGCGTTCAGCTGAATGTACCGAATATCGTTTGGTATGATCTGGCTACTAGCGGAACATTAATCCCTAATACTACAGCCCTTACAAGCGGTACTTATTATGCAGCTATAAAAGATGCGGTTTCAGGATGTGAAAGTCAGACAAGACTGCCTGTTGTGATCAACGTTAACGATCCTGGTACGCCAACATTAATAACTGCCGGACCACAGAACTTCTGTTTGGCAGATGCACCAACCTTTGCAAGCGTTCAGCTGAATGTACCGAATATCGTTTGGTATGATCTGGCCACTGGCGGAACATTAATCCCAAATAATACAGCTCTTACAAGCGGCACTTATTATGCGGCTATAAAAGACGCGGTTTCAGGATGTGAAAGTCAAACAAGACTACCTGTTGTGATCAATGTTAACGATCCTGGTACACCAACATTAATAACTGCCGGACCACAGAACTTCTGTTTGACAGATGCACCAACATTTGCGAGCGTTCAGTTGAATGTACCGAATATCGTTTGGTATGATCTGGCCACTGGCGGAACATTAATCCCAAATACTACGGCCCTTACAAGCGGTACTTATTATGCGGCTATAAAAGATGCGGTTTCAGGATGTGAAAGTCAGACAAGACTGCCTGTTGTGATCAACGTTAACGATCCTGGTACACCAACATTAATAACTGCCGGACCACAGAACTTCTGTTTGACAGATGCACCAACATTTGCGAGCGTTCAGTTGAATGTACCGAATA